>Ga0209344_10000230_pt1 | contig 112515 bp, 101 predicted proteins | sample Cruoilmetagenom6_FD_187293 | JGI IMG/M metagenome (GOLD analysis project Ga0209344, IMG submission 187293) | Oil polluted marine microbial communities from Coal Oil Point, Santa Barbara, California, USA - Santa Barbara Oil Seep Sample 6 (SPAdes)... | ecosystem: Environmental > Aquatic >...
AAAATGCTATCAAAATTTATAACAACAAAAGAATGCACTTATCTTTAAATTTTAATACACCTGATATGGTGCACAATTTAAACTTAAATTAATCCTTAAATCAGTAGCCGTATTTTAGGACGTGACACACAAGCTGAAAACCAACCGCACATTTTAGCACTTTCGTTTTTTTCCGACACACAAATCCAACGCTATAATAACCAAAAGAGCTAAAATTTTCCCAATGCTTGAAATTTATGTATTTAAGTATTTGCTTAAATAAGAAATATACGTAACTTTGTTATATGGAAAATAATTCTTGCATAAGACAACAAGCTGATATTGAACAAATAAACCGTTGCAAAGACACAGTTTCGGAATTAAACGAATCGTTCGACTATTTGGCAAACGGACTTTCATTGGTCGGAAATAGCGTTCGACTGAAAATACTCTACCTACTCTTTGAGGAAAAAAGACTTTGTGTTTGTGATTTGAGCGACATTCTCGGAATGAACATTTCAGCTATTTCTCAACATTTAAGGAAAATGAAAGACCGAAATCTATTAGAAACAGAAAGAGATGCTCAAACGATTTTTTACTCACTTACGACTGAATATGAAAAATTACTAAATCCGTTTTTTGAGATACTTGATAAAAACAAAATTTTAGAAACGATATGAAAAGTGAAAACAAATTAATTGGTGCAGGTTTGTTAACTGCAATTACAGCTTCCTTGTGTTGTATTACACCAGTTTTGGCTCTAATCGCAGGAACAAGCGGAATTGCTTCTGCATTTTCTTGGATTGAACCTTTTAGACCTTATTTAATCGGACTGACAATTTTAGTTCTTGGTTTTGCTTGGTATCAAAAACTAAAACCTCAAAAAGAAATTGACTGCGAATGTGAGACGGACGAAAAACCAAAATTTATTCAATCAAAAAAGTTTTTAGGAATCGTAACTGTATTTGCAATTGTAATGTTGGCTTTTCCATACTATTCAGGAATATTTTACCCAAATACAGACAAACAAATAATCGTAGTTGACAAATCGGACATTAAAACGACTGAATTTAAAATAAGCGGAATGACTTGTGCGAGTTGCGAAGAACACGTAAATCACGAAGTAAATAAGCTCAACGGAATTGTGAACTCAAAAGCGTCTTACGAAAATGGAAATGCAATCGTTGAATTTGACAAAACCAAAACCAACGAAACAGAAATCGAGAATGCAATAAACTCAACAGGTTATAAAGTAACCGATAAAAAAGAAAACTAATGGAAGTCAAATTAAAATCAGAAATCACTTGTCCTAATTGCGGACATAAAAAAGTAGAAGATATGCCAACAAACGCTTGTCAATTTTTCTACGAATGCGAGAACTGTAAAACGGTTTTGAAACCAAAAGAAGGAGATTGCTGTGTTTATTGCTCATACGGAACAGTTGCTTGTCCACCAATTCAAGAAAATAAAAGTTGTTGTTAAAAAGCCAACGCTAAAAGCCATACACATTTGCAATTCGCACCAACCAACACTCAAGCCCAAAATTGCAAAAGAGTATGTCTTTGCCAACGCTGAAAACCAAGCTGAACGGAATAAAGCCAGTGGGTAACAAAGAACTGTGCTAAAAACCCAGTTATTTCCAATATTTTTTATGCTTTAAGGTCAAAAAATATCAGAATAACTGCTCAAGAGCTATATTCCTAATTTACTTCTATATGATTGATCAAATGGTAGACCTGACTTTGCTATTGCAAATGCTTGTTTTAATAACTTATTACATATAGCAATCAATGCTAACTTTTTACTCTTTCCTTTTGCTACTATTCTGTCATACATCTGTTTGCATGATTTATTATGCTTGCAAGCAGTAAAGCTGCACATGAAGAGTAAATTTCTGAGTTTCCTATTACCTACTTTACTTATTCGTGATTTACCTCTAACACTGCTCCCTGATTGCCTTATAGTAGGTGTTAAACCTGAATAACAGCATAATTGCTTGGCATTATCAAATCTATTAAACCCATCAGTTAGTACAATTAACAGCATAGAAGTTTTACGCCCCATACCAGGTATGCTTTCTAATAATGTCAATAACTCTTGATGTTCACTTTTTACTAATTCAGTTAGTCTAGCCTCTAACTCTTTGATGAGCTTTTCTATATTTCTTTTGCTTTGTTGAAGTGACTTCATCACTAAACTACTTGGCTTTCCCAATACGTTCTCTCCATGAATTTTATTTTTTACTGCTGTGCTTTGTTTGAAGTATAAATCTAATAATCTGCTAATTTGCAAGCATTCCACTTGATTCTTAGATTGACCCTCCCATAACCTCATTTCTACTTTTTGCGCATACTTGCATATCATTTTTGCATCTGATTTATCCGTCTTTACTTTTGATAGCTTCATCTGTATAAAACGCTTTATTGATAGTGGATTTTCTACCGATACCTTTACTGCTGATTCTAATAAATAGTAGGCTAACTGATAATGATAATAACCTGTAGCCTCCATAACGCAATGAGAGTTGACACTCAGAGTTTTTACAAACCGCTTAAATCCCTTTACGCTATTCTCGTATTGAGAACTTTCTCCTGTACTATCGCAAACATCAAATACCTCTTTGCTGATGTCTATACCATAATATTTTATATCTTTATTCATAATAAATTAGTTTTGGAAAGGACATTCTACTTTTAAATCAACAACTTAAAAACGAGATCTGTAGTCTCAAAGAACTGTACGAATTTTAAGTAGAGAAGAGAGGGGATTTTCAATGTTGACGAGATCTAGGTCTCTGCGTATATAATAACCTTAATCCTCTCTTTGTTCTTTCTATTAAATAATGTAAGTTAATTAAAGTACAAGCTTAAGTTGCAGGAATTGCAGACTTATTAGGTGCCTTGGGATTGATACTTCCTGCAGCATTACGCATTCAGCCAAAACTAACGACTCTTGCAGCTTACGGAGGTATTCTTCTTATGGTAGCAGGAATAGTCTTCCATCTATCAAGAGGTGAGGCAAATGTGATTGGCCTAAACTTCTTGTTAATCGCACTACTAAGTTTTGTTGTATGGGGACGCACAAAAAAAGTTCCTATTGAAGTCAAGTCTTAAAATAAATCTAAAACATGAACAGAAAAAACTTTCTAAAACACTCATTAATAATTGGTGGAGGACTATCTTTTGGTGGAGTTTACGCATTTAATCATATGAACAAATTAGCAGATCTTAAAAAGTACACAGATCTTTTACCCAAGCAAAGTAAAAAAATGCCTGTACTCTTTACTTCTCATGGAAATCCAATGGATATTCCTGTTGGCCGGGAGGAACGAGCATTTTGGATGAAATTATACCAATTGGGAAAGGAGTTGAAAGAAACATACGAAGTGAAGGCAGCGTTGGTCGTTTCTGCCCATTGGTGCACCAACAATCAAACATTAGTCAACAACTCTGTTCAACAAAAGCAGATTTATGATTACTATGGCTTTCCTGAACATTACTACGACCCCAAGTACAATGCACATGGTTCACCAGAAACAGCAAAAGAAATTAGTAAGTTAGTTACTACAATCGAAGAAACAGATGAGTGGGGTTTAGATCATGGCGCATGGCCAATGCTTATGCATTTGTTTCCAAAGGCTGATGTTCCTGTTTTTCAAATGAGCATTAATTATAATGCACAACCAGAATATCATTTTAATCTTGGTCGGCAGCTGAAATCTTTAAGAGAAAAGGGAGTTCTTGTAATTGGTAGCGGCTCATTGATTCACAATTTGAATCTTGTAATGCAAAAAATGCGTTCGGGAGACAGATCAATCTTTGGTTGGGAAATTGAATATGATGCATGGCTTAAACAACAATTGGAGTCAAGAAACTTTAAAAACTTAACGAACTATTTAACAAGCCATAAACTTGGCAAAATGGCCTCACCTACTCCTGATCATTATGTGCCATTGCTCTATAGTTTAGGCATGATGGATTCTAAAGACCGACTCGAGTTCTTTTATGAGGAGGCACCATCTATACCTGCTTTTAGTGAACGAAGTTTTATAATAACACCAGAAAAAATTTAATAATGAAAATATTAATTATCGGTGCCTCAGGTATGATTGCACAAGAAACAATTAATGAATTAGCTAAAGCTGGAAATGAACTACGATTGTTCTCAAGAAATATTAAAGCAGAAAATTATCCAAACCACGATGTTACACCAGGTGATGTACTTAAAAAATCTGATCTTGAAAAAGCTATGAATGGCTACGATGCAGTACATATTACCATTAACACTCCTGATGAGTCAAAAGCTGTTGACAACATTGTGAGTATTGCGCAATCGCACAACATTAAACGAATAAGTTATGTAAGTGGAGCAACCGTTACAAAAAATAATAGTTGGTTCGAAATGGTAGGGAATAAATACAAGGCCGAACAAGTGCTTAAATCTAGTGGCATTCCATACATGATTTTTAGACCTACCTGGTTCATGGAATCCTTAGAGATGATGATTCAAAATGGAAAGGCAAACATTATGGGCAAACAACCACTGAAACTGCATTGGATTAGCTCAAAAGATTTTGCAAAACAATTAAGTAGAGCCTATGGTATGAATGAATCCCTGAATAAAGAATTCTACTCATATGGACCAGAATCTTTAACGCTAAAAGAAGCTTTAGAACAATATGTTCGGGTAAATCATCCTTATATTAAAAAAGTTGGGAATGCTCCATTTGGACTACTTAAATTCATTGCATTTATTAGCGGAAATAAGGAGTTAAAAAGCATAATTCCAATGTTTGAATACTTTGAAAAAACACCAGAAGCCGGAGATGCAAATGACACCAATAATCTTCTTGGAGCACCAAGTACAACATTGCGCGACTGGTTGAATTTAAAAGTGTAAAATCTAAGCACTCCATACTGCATTGTTCATTTTGAATAATGCAGTATGGTAAGTTTCTTCCTAACCTTCAATAATCTGTTTGTATATTTCGAAATAAACGATAAATCACAAAGTCACTTCGCGGCCTATTTCATTTATAAACAATATTCATGCTTTGTATAAACTCCTTGGTTGATTGGAAGATTTATCTTTTCGCAATTTAAATTTTTGGGTTAATTTAAAAAGTTAAATCCACTAAAATCACTCTTAATGAGCTCAATCCATCAATCAAGCATTATTATGCTCATACATCATTAATTCTAAATAGTAAATATTATTATTTTATGAAATTGGTAAGCTAAAGACGATGGTCTACAGGCTAAAAATCAAAACAAATACTCTAAAAGATTGTAAACAATTCTTTTTGTTTTTTTAATAAAAAAGACAGATTTCTACTAACCGTTGCTTATCCAACCACCATCCTATACCCTACACCTCTTACGTTTATGATTTTGATACTGGAATCGGCTTCTAACTTTTTACGCAGTTTAGAGATAAAAACATCTAACGTTCTTCCCACATAATCACCCTCGTCGCCCCAAACAACTTTAAGAATATACTCTCTTTCTAGAGTTTCATTTTCATTGGTATACAGCAAATAAAGTAAATCCGTTTCTTTACTTGACAGTTCTATTGATTGGGCTTTAAGGTTCAACTTCATTCCTTTTTGATCAAATTGAAACTGACCGATTGTGATTAGATGATTATCAGCCTGAAGTCTCTTTCGTTTTCTCCACCAGACCAATAAAAGGGTTAAGCCCACTACTCCTATTGACACCATCCACCATACGCTGTTATTTTCTTCAGTGGTTACATGAGAGGTTGAATTTTCTACTAGAGTAAAATAAAACACATAGCAGGCTATTGGAAGTGCTCGCATTTTGCAGGCAATACTCTCCTTATCTTTAAGAAGATTCGCTTCAAAGCTATGAATCACAATTGAGGTATCACATGGTTCCACCTCTACAATGTATTGATCTATAATTTCAAATTCTTCCATCACTCTATATGTTGAAAGAAACAAATTATCGGGCTCAAAAGAAAAGGACCTACCAAATTTTAAGGCATAGCGATCACCTACTTTTTCAATTGGCAATACAAGCGAAGTATCGTCATTAAGCTGCATTAAAAATTCATGCCCGATGCCTCGCAACACAACTTTAAGTTGCTGTTCTTTAGTTTCAGCTGAAACTTGAATGGAAGCTATCAGTGAAAATAGCAGTAAAAGGAAAGTTTGAATCCGGTTCATGAAACAAATCTATTCGAATAGATGCGGTATTAAAATGGTTTTAGCAATAAATTACATCGATTTTACATTAATTTACATTAATTAAACTATTGCTTTAGTCCCTCCATTTACTTTTATGACCACAATCACAAAATACGAAAACATGAAAACTAAAGGATTAAATGGAATTGGAGCTATTGGCCTAGTCGTTTTGCTAGCATGCTCACCCAACAACAAAACCGCCAATAATCAAGAAGTAGAAAAAGTAAAGCCGACTATTAAGAAAGTGAAAGTCCCATCTCACAGATATGGTGGATGGTATTGCCCAGATAATCTAAAAGGTTTTCCACCTGTTAATTTAGCCGATTGGAGAGATGTACCAGTAATCAATGGAAGGTTGGCAACAAAAGAAGAAACTCAAACCGAAGCTTCACTTATATTAGTAGATACTGAGAAATACCCTAATGCTAAACCATTAGATATAAAAATGCCGAGATTAGCAACATTTCAGAGTCCATACAGTAAAAGAGAAGAACTCATCATTGTCATCCAAGCATTAAATATTGACAATGACTCGTTGGTTGGTTTCCGATACTTAAATGGCGGAAATGGAAGTGCTCGTTTAGATGAAATTACTTTAATTTCAGATGAAGAAACGACCAACTTAGAGGAAGCAAAATTTTATACGCAGACCGTCAGTATTGATGCCTCTGCAGATGTAGTTAAAAAAATATTAATCAAGCCAGAGAATGTGATTCAATTTCAAAGCATATTAGAAAAATCCCTTCCTTTAAAATCAAATTGGAGAAACACGACCAACGTCAACTATCATTATCCTCATGCAGGAAAATTAACGGCTACCTATGCCGATGATTTATTTGGAAATTATTATGTACAAAACGATTATAGCCAATCCAATTTTACTGAAAAATTCCTAGTGTTGAGTAAAGAAGACTCCTCAACTACTGAACTACAAATCATGTGTGGTCCTTTTATAGAAGATTATGATACACAAAAGCAATTGCTTGACAATTGGGTAAAACAATTGAAAGTATTGAGCGAAAACGGTTAAACAATCATTCATTAATCTTCTTTTTTTCAAACGGCTGCAGTAAATACTTCAGCCGTTTTTTTATTTACTTTATCCTAACTTTGAGCAGAATTGATTATTTCAACTTATGCCTCATCGTCACTTCATCGTTAATAAGCCAGCGGGAATGATTAGCCAGTTTATCAACAACAGAACCCGTAAAAAGAAGCTGTTGAATGAATTACATGACTTCCCAAATGGCACTATGGCTATCGGTCGTTTAGATAGTAAGACAGAAGGACTATTATTACTCACCACCGATGGTAGAGAAAGCGCAAGAATTACAGGAGCTTCTATTGAAAAAGAATACTGGGCTCAATTAGATGGCATTATCACAGATGAGGCTATAGAAAGGTTAGAAAAAGGGGTTACAATAGGAATAGAAGGCACTCTGTACTCCACTAAAACTGCTAAAGCCAAGAGAATTTCAGACAGCAGTCAAATCCCCCATTCAGAATTCAAAATTAGATCAGAAAGGCATGGACCTACCTCATGGATAGCGATAACATTAACAGAAGGAAAATTTAAACAGGTGAGAAAGATGACCGCTGCAGTCGGTTTTCCCACTCTTCGATTAGTGAGAGTGAGAATTGGGAAATTGCATTTAGGAGATTTAAATGTAGGAGCAACACTTGAAGTGAATCAGTTAAAAGTTTAAATTAGCAATAATGCTGTATAAAGAAGTACAAAGATTTACACAATGGTGGTTGTGGCTGATATTACTATCGATAGCTACTATTCCATTAGTGGGGATATACCAACAGATTATTTTGGATCAACCCTTTGGAGATCACCCCATGAGTGATGGAGGACTGGTAACATTTGCCATTCTTACCCTCCTTTTACTCCTTTTTTTCGCTTTTATCCGCCTAACTACAACTATTACAGCAAAAGAAATCCAAATAAATTTTTCCCCTTTCGTAAATAAGTCCATCAAATGGGAAGCCATTGAAAAAGTGGAAGTCCTTGATTATGGATTTGTTGGTGGTTGGGGTATTCGGCTGTTTACCTCATACGGCACTGTCTATAATATTAGAGGCCGTATGGGCCTGGCCATAACATTAAAAAATGGCAAGAAAATCTTAGTGGGTACTCAGCAACCTCAAGCTCTTAGTAATGCCGTTCACAAAATCGCATTCAAAAAATAATCGCTTTTCTAATATATTCTACAGCCTGTCCAATTGATTCAACGGTTTGCAACCAATAAGCACGCCCTATCCTACTATTTTCGTTTTGGAACATTCTTTTCTTTATCAAGGGAAACTAAAAAACGAAAACAAAATGAAAAATTTAAGCGAAAAGAAAGTAGCCATCCTTGTTACAGATGGTTTCGAACAATCCGAATTTACAGAACCAAAAAAAGCAGTAGAAACTGCAGGAGCAAAAGTTCATGTAGTAAGTTTAGAAAACGGTCCTATTAAATCATGGATCGATGGGAATTGGGGAAGTGAATTTCAAGTAGATAAAACACTAGATGAAGTTTCTGCATCAGATTACGATTCTTTAATTCTTCCTGGAGGAGTAATTAACCCAGACAAATTAAGGAGAAACAGCAAAGCAGTAAATTTTGTAAAGAGTTTCGTTGAACAAGAAAAACCTGTATCAGCAATTTGTCATGGCCCATGGCTTCTTGCAGAGGCTGGTGTACTCAAAGGGCGAAAAATTACCTCCTTTTCGAGCATTAAAACTGACTTAATAAACGCAGGAGCCCATTGGGTCGATGAAGAAGTAGTAGTAGATCATGGATTGACTACTTCAAGATCTCCAAATGATTTACCAGCATTCTGCAAAAAAGTAGTAGAAGAAATTGCAGAAGGTAAACATGCAAAAATGTCTGAATCAGCTTAATCAGCTACTGTATGCAAAAATTACAACACATTATTAATTAAAACAATAGAAATCATGGAAACGATAAAAACATTAAATAATCTTTTAAGTAGAAATTACGATGCAGAAAAAGGGTTTCAGTTAGTGGCAGAAAAAACGAAAAACCCGGTATTGAAAAACTACTTTGAAAAGAACAGCAGAATGCACAATAAATTTGGTCATGAGCTGAAACAAGAAATTACTCATTTAGGTGGTAAAATCGACAAAGGAACTTCACTTGAAGGTGATTTGCACCGAGGATGGTTGAGTGTTAAGGCAGCAGTAGCTGGAAATACAGATGAGGCCTTAATTGAAGAGTGTGAAAGAGGTCAAACTACAGCCCTAGAAGATTATCAAAGTGCAGTAGATGAATTAAAAAGCAATCCATTATCAAGTAAACTAGCTACTCATAAGGCTGAAATTGTGGACGTGGTAAACGAACTAAAAACATTGGAGTTGACTGCATAAGTCTATCCATTAAAAATCAAAAGGAGAGTGGTGACATTCTCCTTTTTTTATGCTCATCTTTTCCATCTACGATTAGCACACATTGTTTAGATTTTATCAAATGTTAGTGAGACTTTCGTTCACATCAAACAAGCATCGCCCAAGTGGATAAAATTAAGTTCAGTTAATCTATAATGTATAATTTTGGGGCTTTAAAAGAAAATTTATGGAAAATTCGAAAACCCTTCAATATATTCAAGATTTAATTCAAAACTTACCGACCGGCTGGTTGAATATTACCACACACCGATTAGACATTTATAATGAAGAACTGGCAAAAACTGAATTTTTAGACCAGCTTGAGGGTTTATACCAAAAAAATGTAGTGACAGCTGAAGCCTTGAATGGACTGCCAACAGCATATGATTATATCCGTTTAGGTCACCCTCTTTCTTGTGTATTGGAATGGGGAATTGCAAAATTAAATGATATTCCTGCTAAAAATGTAATTGCGTTTTCTTCTCAGTCAATGCCAATTATGGCGATACTCCGGACAAATGCGATGGCAAACAAAAACACTCAAATCTATTTTAACGGAAAACTTCCTGATAGCTTTGACCCAGATTTAATCCAAAAAATTTATGGATACCCATTTGAATTAATACAAGTTGATTCCTTGTCTTCGATTAAGCCATCCGAATTGAACAGCACCGTTTTTATCACGAACAGTGAAAAGATTGGTTGCTTTGATCTCAATCACCCAAATGCTCCCCATATTGACTTTTTTATCAGTCTGCACTGCGGCAATTATACAGGGGATTTAGGGAGTGTCCTTTTAGTTAATGGAGAAAAAAACGAAAGATATATCTCTAATATTCAACATGTCAGAAGAAGAGAGACCATTGCAATGACTCCTGCAAACAGCTTGACTGCCTTACAATTGCTTGTAAATACTCCTTACGAAATTTCAAACACTGATGACAAAAGAGAAAACAAAATCAAGGTTCAAAATCTAATTAATCTGATTACAGGAACCACTACCAAGTCGCTAGTTGCCTCTAGCGGACTATCTATACAATATGCTATATTGATGGGGCTCATCCACGATGCAAAGGAAAAACATCAAGGAAAAGCGATTAAAATAATAGTTCCACCGAATTGTTATGGAGGTACAAACGATCAAGCTAGGCGTGTAGCTGCTTGTACTGAAAATGTATCCATCGTTGATTTACCAGTGGATGGTGGAAATGATATGGTGAAAAGTATTGATCAAGTATTGACAAAAATTGCATCAGAAGATGCGATACCATATATCATTGCAGAAATTCCAACCAACCCAAGAGTAGAAGTACCTAATCTTGATCAGTTAAAGGCTGTACTGAGTCAAGAGCGCAAAACTACTGGTGGACAAATTGCGATAGACCCTGTCTTTATTTTAGACCAAACTTTCTGTCCGAATGTACATTTCTTAGGCGAAGGAGAAGCGCTTTCAGCAATTAGAACCATTTCATTTGCAAGTGGCTCTAAGTTTCCTAGTGGTGGAAAATGTACCGCTGGCTATTGTGTTGGAAATAAAAATACTGTCAATTTGATGGATAAAATTGAGTTACATCTACACTTGTGTGACAATGAAGCTACGGAATTGCAATACGCCATTTTGGCAGAGCAATTACCATCAATGAACCAACGAATTATAGATGCATACAAAAACACTAGAGAATTTGTAAACTATATACATTCAACACTGCCTGATGCAAAAATTAACTTTGTTTCAGAAGAATTAGCGGCTCAAGGTTTCACTCCTTCTGTATTTTCATTGGATCTGCCTACACGAGGAAACACGGATGAAGAAAGGGAAATGTATAAACGTGCCCTTAACCTAAAGTTGATTAACCTCATGATTACTGAAATCCCTGAAGAAAGTAAATTCTGTGTGAGCTACGGTCAATTAAAAGGTTGTTATTGGACTATTCCTGCCACTTCTACGCAAGGAACTACAAAAGAAGGCGATAAAGATTATATCGTTAGGACTTCACTTTCTGCAAATATGGATTTAGAAAAACATAAAAAAGTCTTTTTAGATTTTGTGAATAGTATTTAATAATAAGGGCGGTCAATATTGACCGCCCTTATTGTTTGCTCTCCTATTCTTTCTCAATTTGACTTATTGAAACCTCAATTCCATCAAATTAGATTTTTCTATCGCTGTAAATATATCTTCTACCATTTTAGTTTTGGAAGCAGCAATACTTGTTGAGTTCACTTCATAAAAACTAGAAACTTTTATGGTAGTTGGATTTATTTGAGTCACTGAGAAATTATAAATTCCATATTCATTTTCAATGTTTACGTTACTCTCGACTGAAGTCAATTGAACATCTTTAGAAAACTGGAAATAATAAACATAAGAATCTTTTGATTTAAAGTCTGCATAAAAGTCTAGCTGTCTGTCCTTCGCTTGAAAGTTCTCGTATATCACATGATTAAACCAGTTCTTCATATTTATCGTATAGTCATCTCCATCTTTTTTCATTAAATGCGCCCCAGAGTATTGTGCATTAATATTGGCTTGAAAAGGAAACTGGTTGTCCTTCATCACAAACTTTTCACTTTGAACTTCAATGTCCTTATCAAAGGACCAGAGTTTTTCATTATAAATTTTATTGACGTATTGGTTTTTTACGTTTTTTTGATAAATCCCTCTCGTAATAGTTGAAAATTGTCCTGTTAAATCAATTTTAGCTTGAAAAGCTAAACTTGATTTATCCAAATCAACTTTTACCAAAACATTTGCTCTTCTGATATTTTCATTTTCTGTACTTGAAAATATTCGAACTTCCTTTGCTTCTTCTTCTATCTGCCGATTCACCACCAAATAATCCAATGGCTGAATAAGTCTAGACTTCGCATTTTCAAAATAGAATGGAATTTCATTGATGTAATAACCAAAATTTGAATTCTTTGGATAAATGTATTGCAAATGATAATCCTTTAAAACTACAGCAATCAGATAATCACTGTGCAACATTGGGGTATAGAAATTTCCACTCAGCTCCCCAGTCCTAACATCACATAAATAGGAAGTGAAATAATGCAATCCTAACTTTCTGGTGATTGCTACATAATTAGAGTACCGATTGATTTCTCTTACAACGCCTTGGTCAATAAAGGCTCCTAACCGATCCTTTCGATTATCTATTCCGAATAAACTTTCTTTATCATTGTCATAGGTAAAACGATCTGTAATATCTGTATGAATTGATTTTAAAGATTGATATCCATTTTCATCATCGGGAAATTTACTAGAATGAGAATCAATGTAACTATAAAGCTTTCCCAAATCAGCGGTTCTCAACCCCTGATCAATTGACATTTTTGTAGTCATATGGGCATTTTCTCTTCTACTAGCAAAAAAGGCGTAGGTAGGAATGTATTTCTCTTTGAAAGAATCGGGCACTTTGTAGTATAAATCAATGGGTAAAATAGCCATCACAATAAATGGTAGTTGAGTATAAGCTCTCCCTCCTACCTCATCAATGCATCCTTTAAGATTTTTGCGACTCCATCTATAGGTATATTGATTCTCCAATTCATAAATACTATCTGGACTAGCACCATTCTTCTCTTCTACATTAATATTCAAAGATGGATGATGCGCCAATTCCAATGTATACTCCTTAATATCAATATTTTTATGAAAAAATATTCTGAACGAAATAAAATTGTAAAAATTGATGTCGAAGGGGACTGTATAAGAATAAACAATTTCTATTTCATCGCCTACATTAATTTCTGTGGTGGTATAGTCCCATAAATCATAACCTCCCGCTTGATCATCTCCCCTTTCCATCACAATTGCACGGTACTTATCTTTATAGTTGATTGGCAATTTAACCCCTGACTTAGTAATCTTATTGGCGCTAAATGAAAGTATTTTCACCTCAGACAATGCGTATTGATAATTCCTTATTTTAGAAAAATGCGCAAAATAAGTAGGATCAAATGTTTCTGGTAAGGAAATTTTAGAAAAACGTTCAACTCCTTTTAAATCGTTTATCTTTATCCTTACTTTCTTTGTAATTGAGATGGTTATAAAATTGGACTTCTTTCCAACTACGTCAATTCGATTCTCCTCTTTAAGTATGAAAGTTTCAGATAGGGATGTAGAAAAAAGTGGCGTTGTTAAACAAACAGCAAGCACCACAAGTATGCTGAATTGAATTCTTTTCATAAGTAGCTAATAGTTCAGAGATTAAAAATCCCCTAAACTACACCATTTTATTCTTATTTTATTATTTCGGAAAAAAAATAATCAACAAAATAAAAAGACATTTATATCATTACTAACCTTTTGCTCCAATTACATAACCAATTCAATGGTCATGCTCTCTACCTTTGATGGTTTTTCCTTGGAATTGTTCTTCTAATTCTTTGGCCTCTTTTTCCATCTGAGCAATATCTCTTTCTGACAATAATAATTCGTCTAAATCAGGTTCTCCAGCATTTACCCATGCCGTATACCACAGACTTCCAACAGCTATCACTGCTTTTCGCATTCTGCGCTCAACCATTCCGTCCAGCATCCTATTGTATTCCATCGAATAATTGGTAGAATATTGCTTCATAATAGAAGCTCCCCTATTTTCGTAAGTATATTTTTGATCTGTCGGAAATCTACTGTTCAACTCTCGTTCAAAAGACAACACGGAGTCTACTCCTGCGTGACTTGCCTTTACAGTTTCCCAGGCCAAATCAAGTGCACTTTTAACAAATACCGCACGTCCAACAAAATAGTCGTATTCATCCGCAGTTAACTCCGGTATTCTAGACTCCCAAAACCCGTGAATTCCACGTTGTCCTGTCATTTGTCCATTGTAATTCTCCGTCGTGTGCAAGGGAACATGTGCATCACCGATATAGTGTCCTAAATCAGCAGACAAGTATAAGATGCGTTCCGTATTCTTTTCTTTGAAGGCATCCGTCAAACGATACACCATCCGATTGATATGCCATGGTACAATACCATATGCTTGTAAAGTGTCTTCAGAATACTTGGCCACAGCATCGTTCCATCTTTTTGGAACTGCCTCAAAAGGATCAATGCTATCGTTTCCATAATGATCGATATCAATATAATGTCTTGGAGCTTCTACTGCTGAAGCATACCTTCGTTTATCTGGATCTACTGCATGTTCTGAAATGTAGTCGATGTAACGTTTGTAGAATCCAATCATTTCAGGTGGCAAAGTAAAAACTGCCATTTTATTGATCCGTATATGTCCAAAAAATCCCCATGAGTTGAGTGTTTGAATTGGAAAAACCAACAGCACACTAAATAACACTCCCCATATGGTAATCTTTGATTTCATCTATTATTTTACTGTTAATGCATTTCCCACTAATTCGGGCACATTAGAACTAATGTCTCGTTGGAGGCAATAAGCAATATCTTTTTCCAAATTTAAACGTGCTAATCGTCTTCTGTGCGATGTATTCTTTAAGTATTCATTAAGATCATCTTTCGCCACTTGGTATAAATGCATACTTGCGGTCGCACTATCTGCCAAATTTCCAAATAAAGGATCTTCAATTAATCCTTCTACCACTGCACCCGCAAATAAAGTATCTTCCATGTTAAACCTATCTCTCCACCCAGCACACAAGAGTAAAACGTCTTTTTTCTGCTCACGTAAATAATTGATTACCGCAGTTAAATTTAAAAAAGAACCAACAATCACTCGATCTGCTGCCTTCGCTCTATTCAAAGCTTTAGTCCCATTAGTCGTGGTTAAAACTACTGTTTGCCCTTTCAACTGATCTTGCATATAGCTAAATGGAGAATTACCGAAGTCAAATCCTTCAATAATTTCGCCTTTTCGCTCTGCTCCTACGAAGTAACCTTTCTCTTTGTATTCTTTAGCTTCTTCAATAGAACTTACAGGAATAATTTCCTTTATTCCATTATCGAAAGCCGTTACAATGGCAGAAGTAGCTCGAAAAACATCGATTACTACTACCACACAATTCTTATTGCTATAATATACTGGAAAAAGTGCAGGTGATAAACACACCTCCACTTTTCTTAAATGTGCTGCATCTGGATTTTCCAATCGCTAAAAATTTAAATTCTATTTATAAAAATGGAGTTTTGGTAACTACCGCTTTAGCTGCCTTATTTCTGATGTCAATATAGATTTCTGTATCGGCCTTTGCAAATTCAGTCTTAACATAAGCTAAACCCAAACCAACTTTCAATGAAGGAGAGCTCGTTCCAGATGTTACTTCACCAATCTCATTTCCATCAGCGTCCATTACCTTATAATGCTGACGAGGAATTCCCCTATCTTCCATTTTAAAGCCTACTAATTTCCTAGCAACGCCTTCTTCTTTTTGCTTTTTAAATGTTTCTGCGTCGATAAAGTCTTTGGTGAACTTAGTTACCCATCCTAAACCTGCTTCTATCGGAGAAGTGGTATCGTCGATATCATTACCATATAGGCAAAAACCTTTTTCTAGTCTTAAAGTATCTCTACAACCTAATCCTGCTGGCACAATTCCTTCTCCGGCACCTGCTTTAAAAATGGCGTCCCAAACCTTATCTGCATGTTTGTTATCAAAATATAACTCAAAACCACCCGAACCTGTATATCCTGTTGCTGAAACAATGACATTATCACAACCTGCGAACTTTCCACGCTCAAAGGTGTAATAGACCATTTCAGACAGATTAATATCCGTCAATGATTGCAGAGCTGCTGCTGCTTTAGGACCTTGAACGGCCAACAATGTAGTTTTTTCTGAAATATCAATCATTTCTGCTCCAAAAGTATTTTGAGCCGAAATCCACTGCCAATCTTTCTCAATGTTAGACGCGTTTACGACTAGCAAATAGCTATCATCGCTTAACATATAGATCAATAAATCATCTACTATTCCACCTTTCCCATTGGGCATGCATGAATACTGTACTTTACCAGGTACTAACTTAGTCGCATCGTTGGTAGAAATTTTTTGAATCAACTCCAACGCTCCACTTCCTCTTACAATAAATTCTCCCATGTGAGACACGTCGAAAACGCCTACACTATTTCTTACTGCTAAATGCTCATCCGTTAATCCGGAGTATTGTAAAGGCATGTTATACCCTGCAAAAGGAACCATCTTAGCTCCTAATTCTATGTGTTTTTGTGTTAAAGCTGTTGTCTTCATTTATCTATTTTTTGTTCAGTTAGTTCATTAAAATATTTCAAATAAGCCGATTGAAAAGCATTCACAGAATAACGTTCCTCAATTGTTTTTCGAGCAGCGGTTCCAATTTGATTTCTTAGGGTCTCATTTTCGATGAGCAAAGATAATGTTCTCAACCAATCTTCTGAAGTTTCTGCTAAAAAGCCATTTTTTTCATGTTCAATTATCTCTTTATTCACCCCTACAGGTGATAAAACAGCCGCTGATTCCATCGCCATGTATTGCAACCCTTTAAATCCGCATTTCCCTAAACTCCAAGCATCTTCGGTCAAAGGCATTACACCTATATCAATGGTATTCAACTGATCAATTTCTTTGGTCTTATTCCACTTTTCATTGACCAAATCAATGCCTTCAAGACTCCATGGCTGATCACAAATGATTTTAAAATAAATTTTGCGACCATACTTTTTCTGTAGCTCAATAAATATTGGTTTCAATGGGTCCAAGTATTTCAAAGTCGTTTGAGTTCCTGTCCAACCTATGCATATCCGATCTGAAGGGTTTTGGCTCTTCCGGATGTGATACGCCGTGTCTATCGTTGTTGGAATCACTTTTACATTCCGACAGTAATGTTTTGCAAATTTGGCCAAGTATGGGTTTCCTGCAAAAACCATATCTGCAAATCCAATGATAGATTCGGTTTTTGACGGCTTCTTTAATATTTGAAGCGCTTTATTTCCAGCTGATACATTAGGTAACCATATAGCATCATCAAAGTCAAAAATAACTTTTGCTTTTGATTGTCCAAATCGCTTTTCAAAATAGGAACTTCCAGTTAACAATGCTTCTCTAAACACAAAAATAAGATCGAAATCATCTGCTCTTTTGGCATCTTTCCATCGTTTCCACCACGATTTAACGCCAATTAATGCTTTTTGAAAATACTTTCCTTTCTGATAAAGTATTTTATCGTCTTTTTCTGAAATGATATTTGACAGCTCCCAATCGTATCCATTTGCATTTAAAAAATCTAAATACTGTTCAAAGCGAAATCGCTGACCAGGCGACCGATCCAAACGATGATTTGCGATAAACAATACTCTTTTTCTCATAACTGTCTATTACTTTTTCTGAGCTACGACATGCCAATAGGGCTCCCCTTCAGAAAATTGAAAATTATGCATTCCTGCTAGCTCTAGCATATCAGTAATCTGTTGCTTGGAAAAGCGTTGTTCCAATGGTGTTCCAAAGCGATCCAATGCATCATTTCGGATGATATTCCAACTTTTATCGCGGTAATAGGCCAAAGGTATTTTCATATACATTTTCCCTGGTATAAGTGCTTTGACCAATTTTGAAAGTCCGACAAAAGGTAAATAGATAAAAATAGCTAACAAATCGCACACAAAGTGTTTCAATCCCTTAGGAAGTGCTGAAACGACTCTACGAATCAATGTGCTTAGATTAAATATTAATCGGTATAAAAACCCTCGATTATCTAATGCGTAATACAAATAAATTAAGGCGAAGCCACCTGTTTTAACCTTCTTCATTAGCGTTGCCAAGGCCTTTGCAGTATCAGGTATATGGTGCAAAACACCTAAGGAAATCACAAAATCAAAACTTTCATCTGCAAAAGGAATCGTATCAACGCCTGCTTGAGAAAAACGAACGTTCGGCAAATCGCCATAAACAGCCGCAGCACTAAAAACAGCCTCACTTGGATCTACTGCTTCTATAAAACCTGCTTTGTCGGCCATGTATTTGGTCCATCGTCCTGACCCACAACCTAAATCCAGCACTTTAGAACTAGAATTCAACATTTTACTACTAACAATATCGAAATACTGGTCTCCAGCATTTTTGATTTCTTCTGCTGAAAAAGCGTCAAACTTGAGCCATTCATCTCCAAAAGAAGTAACTGTAACAGTATCTATATTTTCTGTCCCTGCTCCGAAACAGGCAATGGGTTTTCCATTAATTTCTTTGGTTGTTTCAGCTTGCCGATTGTAGGGAACCATAGGGATGAATTTGGTGCAAAAAAACTAAAGATTTTTATAAACTGAATGATACTTTTCCACTGCTTTGTCAAGAGCAAAGTATTTGTTGGCTGCTGCACGAATAGTTGCTGCATTAGTAGTAAAACTCAACAACTCTTCTGCACTTTTTTTTAAAGATTGATCTGAATAATCAGGAGGAACAATTCCAGTATTTGTTTCCTTTAAAATCGTATCCGAATCACCCAAATTTGCATTGCATACTATTGGCAGACCTAAGCTCATAATTTCGCCTTGCTTGGTTGGACTGACTGCCCTTCCAGAAAATGAAGTCACAATAAAAAAAATGGATGCCTGACTAACAGCGATATAATTGGGTATTTCTCCATACGAGCAACTATCAATTATGATTTTATTGGTATTAATTTTTAGTTCATCGCAATATTTATAAATCTGAGAAGTATCACTTTTGGTAATAAATAAAAACTTAGACTTAAGCTCTAAAGTAAGTAAGTGCTTAAAAAACTGCAACATTTCCTTTAAACGGTATCGTGTTCCTAACGAGCCTACATAACTCAAAACAAAATCATCTGGTTGTACCCCCCATTTGGTTTTCAAATCACTTATCAGTGTCTGATTTAAATGATCGGGGTTAAAATGATCCAAATCTACCGCACATGGGACTACTTGGAAATTCTCCTTGGTTTTGAAGTGCTCTAAAACATGATTTTTAGCGTTCTCTGTCAAGGTAATAACTGCATCTGCTGTTTTAAAAAATTCCTTTTCCTTCTTTTTAAAATAGGTGTAAATGGCGTTGTACAATTTATTATCCAATTTCCATAAACCACCTTCAACCCGCTCGTCTGCCCAAAATCCTCTGATATCAAAAATGAGTTTTCCACCCAACTTTTTACGGACACTATCGCCTACCATAGTTGCTAAAATAGAACGACAATGAATAATATCAAAAGACTGTTTTTTAGCCAAATGAAAAGCCATTTTTCGCATACGTCTAACGCCAAAAGCTGTAGATACAACTGGAGGTTTATTGGAATAAAAGGTAAATTTCCACTGAATGTTGGCAGCTTCTAACTTCTCTTCCACTACCGCTTTATTCTCATGATAATTTTGTGGCTTTTCGTTGCTCAAAATCGTAATTCGATAACCTTTGTTAGAGAGTCCTGATAAATAGGGAATAATCTGAGATTGACCTAACGGATCGGTTAATCCATCATATGAAATATATAAAACGCGTTTATGAGCCAACGAATAAGGTTTTAAAGCCTACAAAGATAGAATTCTAGAAGGAATCTGAAAGTAAAATAATATGGAGGTATGTAGAATTAATCAGAAAATGAAAAGTGCAGTCCATTATGAATTGCATCTAAATAAAACTATTACTTTTAATCGGCTACAAAAGCTAGGCATGTCTTCACGTTAAAAACTCCATTTGTCGGCGTACATCCCGAAAACATAGTCTAATTCAAATTTTGCGACAAAGTCTTCATCCTTATCATATTCCTGATTAACATTGTATACATATACTTTAATTTCATTCTTACTTAACTCTTCTAATAATTTCTCATTTGAGAGTATAAATTTTCTTGAAACCGCAGCATACCTAATTCCTGCTTGCTTCCATTTTATAACATCTTCTAATTTCAAGTTTTGTACGACGGTTTGGGAGGGCATTACCGAAAGTAGTCCTGCTTTTAATCCTTCACTTACAGATGTAGAATCAAACAACTCCATAATTAAGCGAGATCGATCAATAAAAAGACTAGAAAATGCTAATGGTTCGTTAACCTTATCGCTAACCAAAATAGCTTCAGGGTGATTTTGAAACCATAAGTTCACACTATCCATATCTAAAGGAGTAAAAATATCATAAATGGGGTGAGCTAGAAATTCTGAATGTGTAGGAGGAATAGTTCCAGTGTACTTGGAATGTTTTGCCCAGCTCTCCCAGTCATGAGCTGCAACGAATTTGTTATCCGAAGTTTTTAAGAAATCCAATTCAAACATCCTAAATCCCTTTTTATAAGATTGATCTAAAGCTTCTTTAGAATTGGTATAAAAATATCCGTTTATCTTCCCTCCTGCATGAGCGATAAATCGCATTGTATCTTTCTTATATTCTTCATACCGTTCTGATATTTTATGCGTTGACTTGTCTCCATATCGATAAATTCCATTTGTATTGATTTGAGTGATTAAATCCACATTTCTTTTTAAATATTCATTTTTATCCTCATCATGAGGAATATAATCAGAAAGAAACTTTAAATTATTCTCAACCTCTGCTCCATTTAGAATAATTCTTGGTAAATCAATTTGGTAAAGTTCATTTGTGGTATCAATCTTCAATTTACTCTTTGAAGCGTTAGTTATTAAATACAATTCCCTTTTTCCTGTTCCATTAAACATTCTGGGATTACCCATCTTTAGGTGATCAGGAAATAGATATACCACCGTATTTTCTAAAACTCCTTCTTCCTCCAAAAAATCGATAAATTCAGCTATCATGTAATCCAAAGCAGCTACCATAAACTCTAATTCTGAGTCCTTTTCTCCAATTATACCTTCAAATCGATCATCATAAATCCCGTTTGGAAAATGGGTGTCTGTGGTTGAAATAATCAAGGCAAATGGATCCTCTTCTTGCTTTAATTCCTTCACTTCATTTTTAGCTAAATCAAACAAATCCTTATCTCGCAACCCATAAAAACTAAACGTATGGTTACCCTCACTATTCTGTCTATCTATTACTTTATCGATATTTAGAGTGTTGAGTATTTCTTTTACACCAGAGTGATTAGCATCCCCATTCATATAGGTCATTGTATAATCTGCCTTCTCTAAAGCATAAGTAATGCTATTGATGTCAGACTTATATGCGGTTTCAAAAATTTCGTTAGCGTGTCCTCCAAAAAAAGCCGGAAACCCCGTTAAATAGGTATAAAGTGACCCACTAGTCCACTCACTGCCAAAATTTTGTTGTACAGGATAGAAATTCCAATACTTCATCAAACGTTGAAGATTCGGTGTTAAAGAAGCAAATTTTCCTTTAAGAAATCCCATTTCCAAAGATTCCATGGAAATAATAATAATATTCTTACCTTGTTTGGCTATGGTTTGGTCGGGTGTGATATAACCTTGAAAGTCATTTTTCTTCATGACTTCAGCAAATGAACTTTCTCTTGCCTTTAATATAGAAAGTAAGGGTTTGCTATCTGTTAAAAAACTACTTTTATTTAGCACTATAAACAATAATACAATCGACAAAAGGATTGCGTATAATTTTAAGTACTTAATTTTCAACTTTCTTAACCAATTATTTGATTGAATATAAGTGTAGACTGAAAAAATAAAAAGGACAACAGCAAGACTAATGTGAGCAATGAAAAATCCTTTAAAACCCTGAACTCCCCTAACATTGAAGTGCACAAAAAATTGATAACCAATAAAGGTTTGTGTGATGTAAAGCGAAGAAAGTTGCAGAATCAGGAATAATGAGGTAGTTATTGCAGTGATGGACCGAACTATTTTAGAAGAAATACTTGCATTCAGAAATAGAAAAGCTGCGTAGAACAAAAGGATATAGAATAGATTATAATTATCTCCAAACTGATCTATAAAAAAAGTAATTCTCTCAATCATTTATTTTAACTAAAAGTTGTGTGGTATAGAAAGTCTAAAAACTGAAAAATGCCAAAATAAGAGTATCCTGGCCTTTTAATTTTTAAAACAAGGGGACAAAGATAACTAAACTTGCCCATCTAGCTAATAACTACAAAAGCATACATGATAGCTATAAATGACTCACTTTTTTCCTGATCGAAAACCTTTAAACTGGTTTGACTATGATACTATATATCCCCATTGTATTGAGAAGTCTTTTTAATTGTCAAATTACCATTCAATTGTGTTGATAAAACAGATTTAACACTATTAAAAAGCCCTACAAGTATTTGTACTTGTAGGGCCAAACATTATCAAAGCAAATAAGATCTATTTCAATGGATTATAGGAAGACATTACCGAATTATATAATGGTTTTTTTGTAAGAGTATCCACCTTGTAAGAAGCTCCTCCACCTGGTACATAATTTTGAGGTTGAATGATTCCTTCAGTTGAATTACCTGAAAACTTATTCATACCAAATGTTGCCTGAGATCCGGATTTCATAGCAGTTTGATCTAAAAATTGGAACACGCAACGACCTACAAAATTTCCACTTGGAGAGGTATTGTTCAATTGATCCAAAACGTAATCCGCTTGCTCCTTTTCTGTGGTGACAGATGAGCCTGCCAAAATATCTATTCCCATTTCTGAAAAGAAAAAATAAGTATCAGGAAAAGCTTGAGGGAAAGTATTGGCAATGTAATTATTAACAAAAGACCCACTGTTATTTGGATTTGTTGAAGCTACAAATCGTGTTTGCCAAAATGATTTACCAAGTTTAGAACTTGCTTCAATGGCAGTCTTTAGTGCTTTAACTCCCTCAATGCCTGGACCACTAGCACCTTTAAGCACTGCGAAAGAAACAGGAGATGTAACCGGTAGCAAATTAGCGGATTCTATTTTTTGTAATTTTTCAGCATCTACCAAATATTCCATTGCTGTCACCACATCGTCAACACCAAATTCAGACGAGGGAGCTAAATCATACTCATTTCCAATTCCCCACATTGCCGCTCCACCATAAGGAGTGGTGCCACCATTATAGGCCTCATTCACCATTGCTGCAATTTGAGTTTTAACAGTTGAACCATTACCACTATGGATTTGCTCTAGAAAGTAATTAGAAATAGGAACAAAAACATTAATCCCTTCATCGCCACACTTCTTCAGAAAAGTAGTATGAGATCGTTGATAACTACCTAAAGCTGCACCAGGTGCAGGAGGAACACTCCAATTGTACAAATGGATAAAATTAACACCCATGCTTGCTAGGTTCTTAATATCTCCTCTCCCACTATTTGCATCGTCCCAAAGTAACGGGAAACAAGAATTGGTAAAATCTGTATCGAAAAATTTCTGTGGTGGAGCAGGCGCATCATCAGATGGTGCTGGTGAGTAACAGATTCCTTTAATGTTTTTAAGACCCGGTATATTGTCTATTGCGTGTTTTGTTGACATAGCTTTAAGTTTAATTGATAATAAATATTTTGATCAAAGCTAGACTCTATGAATTCGTAAAGAAATAGTACAAATACCCGTTTTAGTGAAAAGGGTATAAACACCTGATGGATAAAAATGAAGATAGTTAGATGTTTTTGGTTGAAGCTGAACCCAATCACTAAACTAAAAAATCAGGAGCAGATAATCCTGATATAGACGCAAACAGACTACAAGTTCGATCGAATAGGTGCCATCCAATTGATTGAAAACCGATAATAACCATCGATTAAAGATAATCACTCATTCTAAAAAAACTAATTTGATGGAGTTGCCGATCTTTTCCCAATTTCCTCTTCAACTTCATTCATAAGACCTTGATCCAACTTCGGTTTTACTTTGTCGCTATATGAAAATTCAATTCCTTCTAATAAGTCTTCATGATAGGAAATGGGGTATTTGAAAAACAAATCTACTTGTTGGTTAATCTTATCTTGGAATTTTATCTGATCATTAGTCATGATTGCAGTAGAAATTCCCCAACCTATTCCCTGAATAAGCATTTGACTTTCTGCTTTATCGTCTTCAATTATTGCAATTAATTGATGCGGATCGTGTCCGAACTTTGTTCCTAAAACCCATCCTATTGCTTTTTTATTGATGACACCCACTTGTGGTTTCCTCTTTGTAAATATTTGAATAGATTGAAAAAAAACGAAAACTAAAAATGTGATCACCATCCACCTCTGTTTTAAAGCGGCAAGACCATTAATAATTATTAACGCAATTAAAGGGAGTATATACGTCAGGTGTCGAAAAGAAATAAAATGAATCGATTTTTCTAAATGAAAAAATGGACTAAAAATATAGCTTAAAAGAAACAATATAACTACTCCACTGATGAAGTAAATACTCTGATAAATTTTCTCCCTTTTATAGATGGCATAAAACCCAACTATTGACAAAACCCCATAGAGGTAATAAATCAAACAACTTGCCTTTACAGGGATTAAAGGATCTTCTAAAGCAATCCCAGAATTCGCTATTATTCTCGGAAGGCTAGTTAATCGATCAAGAAAATCAATTTCAGTCAGTGAAAATGACTCACCTCGTATGGACATCAATCCTATTTGACTTAAATGAAATCCTGCATCAAAAAATGCACGAACAATTAAATGGAATATAAGCACACCTATTAAGCTAAGTAGTGCATAAAACAGGTTTCTGGTTTTATTCGGTTCAAACAATTTAAAAATAAAAAAAGCAGGAATTAATATCAAATTGCTGTACGAAAACCATACTGCCAAACCAAGAAAAATTCCAGCGCACAGGTTCTGTTTTATACTTTGTTCCTTTTGGGAAAAGAAAAGAATAAGTAGAAAAGGAAAAACACTTGAAATAGAATGTAATCCAAAATTTAATACTCCCCAAGGAATGATGGTTGGCGTAGAAAAAATAGTCCAAACACCGAACAATAAGCCAATTGATTTCCCGAACACCTTCTCCACAACACTAATCTGCAAAAACCTGACAACAAAGTCTATTAAGATAGCCGAAATAGCTAGTGAGCTAAAGTCTGTAACAAATTCAACTAGGAGACTAATCAATGAAACAAGAATTGTTCCTCCTTCATGTGGATAATGAATAAGGTGGTCATAACGAAAAACACCTTTTTCTATGATTAACTCCCAAGCAGAATGATCAGGTGCTAGTAACCATGGCTCATACCTTAACCCATATATAATCCTGAAAAGTGAACCTAAAAAACATAGTATTAAGACACGTTTAACGTCAATAGATTTGAACATAAATAAGCAATTACATTGTAAAATAGTCGCTTAAAATGATTGATATTCATCTAATAAAAAAGCGTCTTAATTTCCTACTCCCGAAAATAAATAAAAATATTATCAATCAGATCTTTATGCATTGAAAGTTTATCGCTTGCATGCTAGATCATATTTAGTGCTCAAACCAACCTCTATTGGTAAATGAGTATGTTTAGCGAAATATGGAGAAGCGTTTTGTTTGATCTCCAAATTGGAATACGACTACCGACCAACACATTATAAGCTAAAACACTTCTATATAAAAAGTTAACTCACCCACCCGTTTTTCATGAATTCGTTTTATTAATTTACAACCAACATTAGTTATTATCTATTGGATTATCTAATTTTGCACCCTCAAATAGATTTAGAATAAATAACAATAAAATGGCTACAAACAGAACATTTACAATGATTAAGCCTGATGCAGTTGAGAAGAACTACATCGGTGGAATTTTAGACAAAATTAATGCAGCAGGATTTAGAATCGTTGCAATGAAATACACAAAGCTTTCTAAAGAAGAAGCAGGTGAGTTTTATGCAGTACATAAAGAACGTCCCTTCTACGGCGAATTAGTAGATTACATGAGTAATGGTCCTATCGTTGCTGCTATTCTTGAAAAAGAAAATGCTGTTGCTGATTTTAGAACTTTAATTGGTGCTACTAATCCAGCTGAAGCTGCTGAAGGAACTATCCGTAAACTATATGCTGAGTCTATTTCTGCTAACGCAGTTCACGGTTCAGATAGCGATGAGAATGCTGCAATTGAAGGAAATTTCTTCTTTTCTAGTTTAGAGCGTTTCTAGTCATTGAAAATTAAAAATATTGAAAGCTCTTTCTCTGTTGAGAAAGGGCTTTTTTGTTTTCAGCAATAGCACTAAATTAGTCTAAACTATACACCCAAAGCAACTTACTTCATCTTTAATTAACCACAAAGGGCACAAAGGATTTCGCAAAGGACACAAAGAAAAAGATAGCTTACTAATTCAATAATAGCCATCTAACATCTATAGTCTAATGTCTAGTATCTAAACTCTACTAGCGAAGCAGTCTAGCCTCTAACAGCAAAGCGGTCTAACGTCAAATAGCGAAGCGAACGATTCTTTATTAACTCTCCCTAAGAAATTGGTATTTACTTTTTAATTCTGATTAACCCCCAATCCTATCGCTTTGGGTAAATTTGCAATTCATAAAATAAACAAGATGGCCATTCCAATCATTACCCTGAAGCATAAAAAAGAAGCATCAATTATTCGTAAACACCCGTGGATTTTTTCTGGTGCCATCGAACGTATTCTAATCGATGAGGATAAAGAAGATTTAGAGGATGGTGAGATTGTAAAAGTTGTGGCTAATAATGGCAATTTCTTAGCATTAGGACACTTCCACAATGGTTCTATAGCGGTACGAATCTTTAGTTTTGAAGATGTTACCCCATCGGCAAAGTTCTGGGAAGATAAAGTTAAAAATGCCATTGAATACCGTAAAACCATCGGTTTATTCGATTCAGAAGAAACCACCACTTACCGTTTAATTCACGGTGAAGGTGATGGTTTTAGTGGTTTAATTATAGATGTATACGGAGATGTGGCCGTTTATCAAGCACACTCCATCGGAATGCACAAAGTGCGAAATGAAATCGCTGCAGCGATTGTAAAAGCTTCCAAAGGAAAACTAAAAGCCATCTACGACAAAAGTGCTGAAACATTGCCTGCAGATTATGCAGCGACCATTGAAAATGGATACTTAATCGGTGAGCACGAAGGCAAACAATTGGTAAAAGAAAACGGAATGTCTTTTGAAATTGATTGGGTTAGCGGTCAAAAGACTGGTTTCTTCATCGATCAGCGTGAAAATAGAAAATTGTTGCAGAAATACGTCAATGGAAAAAAACTATTGAACACCTTCTGTTATTCAGGTGGATTCTCAGTTTATGCATTGGAAGCTGGTGCAAAAGAAGTGCATTCATTAGACAGTTCTGAAAAAGCAATTACACTGACAGATAGAAATATAGAAATCAATTTTGATAAAAAAATCAAGCATAAAAGCATTGTTGCTGATACCATCACTTTCTTAAACAAATGTGAAGAAGATTACGATTTAATCATCTTAGATCCTCCAGCATATGCCAAGAATAAGAAGTCGCTTCACAATGCGATTCAAGGCTATAAACGACTAAATGCAAGAGCATTCAAAATGATGAAAAAGGGTGGTGTATTGTTTACTTTCTCTTGCTCCCAAGTGGTGGATCGTCAAACATTTTATAATACTATCATGGCAGCAGCGATAGAATCAGGGAGAAATGTGCGTGTGATGGAGCATTTATCACAACCAGCTGATCACCCAGTTAGCATGTATCATCCTGAAAGTGCCTATTTAAAAGGCCTTGTAGTATATGTCGATTAAAGCACTCAATACCATATCCTTTAAAAACATTTGGTTGGTCAGTTTTCCAATTATTTTGAGCAATGTCGCACAGAATATTGTGAATGTAACTGATACAGCTTTTCTGGGTCATGTGGGTGAAGTAGAATTGGGTGCAGCAGGAAATGCTGGTATTTTCTATTTCGTAATGGTGATGCTGGGTTTTGGGTTTTCTGTGGGTTGTCAGATTCTTATCGGCCGACGAAATGGAGAAGAGAATTTTACGGCCATTGGAAAGCTATTCAACGTTAGTCTTTTCGCTTCAGTAGGAATGGGAATTGTGATGTTTCTATTGCTCCGCTTTGGTTCTGGTGCTTTTTTGTCCAATTTTACCGCCTCTCCACGAATTCTTGAGAATGCCATTGCCTATCTCGATTATCGATCTATAGGGATTATTTTTGTGTATATCAATGTGTTATTCATGGCTTTCTTTACAGGAATCACCAAGACTAAAATATTGATCTTTATAACATTGGTACAATCAGTTGTCAACGTTTTTCTCGATTATGGATTAATATTCGGAAACTTTGGACTGCCAGAGTTAGTCATAGAGGGAGCCGCCATTGCTTCTGTAATTTCTGAGGCTTCAGCATCCCTGCTATTTGTTTTTTATACGTTAAAGTTCGTCGATTTAAAAAAATACGGATTATTTCAATTCAACCGATTAGAATTCTCAGCACTTAAAAGAGCATATAAAATTGCGAGTCCTATAATGCTCCAGAATACCATTTCATTGAGTTCATGGTTTATCTTCTTTTTGATTATTGAGCAAATGGGCGAACGAGAATTAGCCATTTCTCATATCGTAAGAAGCATCTACATGGTAATGATGATTCCTCTGTTTGGATTTAGCTCAGCAACCAGCTCTTTAGTGTCCAACGTTATTGGAGAAGGTGGTGTGAATCATGTATTTAAATTGGTCAGAAATATTATTATACTAAGTGTCAGCGCGACAGTTATAATGATGATAATCAACCTAAGTTTTCCTATTCAAATTTTATCAGTGTATACGCAAGATGTTGATTTAATAAACGCATGCCTTCCTGTATTGCATGTCATCACAGCCACAATGTTTATGTTCAGCATTGCCTATATATTATTTAGTGCTGTTACAGGGACTGGCAATACGTTGCACTCCCTTGCGATTGAAGTGATAACAATTATTGCCTATTTATATGGTGCCTACCTGATTGGAGTTAAATACGACTTCTCTATTGCAACGGTATGGTGTTCTGAATTTATCTACTTCGGTGGAATGGGTCTTTTCTCTTTTATCTATCTATGGAAATACAATTGGCAACAAAAAACAATTTGACAATGAAACAAGATTTGAGAATTATATACATGGGAACGCCTGATTTTGCGGTGGCTCCATTAAAAGCATTGATTGAAGAAGGTTTCAATATTGTGGGAGTAATCACTTCTCCTGATAAACCAGCTGGAAGAGGTCAGAAAATTATGCAGTCTGCAGTAAAGCAATTTGCAGATCAATATGAACTAAAAACCTTACAACCAACTAATCTTAAGAACCCTGAGTTCATTGAGGAGTTAAAAGCGTTGAATGCTAATTTTCAAATTGTAGTGGCTTTCCGTATGTTGCCAGAAATAGTTTGGAACATGCCAGAGCATGGAACGATGAACTTACATGCTTCTCTCCTGCCGCAATACAGAGGAGCGGCACCGATTAATTGGGCCATTATAAATGGAGAGAAAGAAACTGGAGTTTCTACCTTTTTATTGAAGCATGAAATTGATACTGGCGATTTATTGGAACAAGAAAAAGTAACGATTGATCCAAACATGACTGCCGGAGAGTTACACGATATTCTGATGGAAGTTGGTGCTCGATTAGTGGTACAATCTACCTCAGCGATTGCTAATGGAACCACTAATCCAAAACCACAACAAGACCTAAAGTTAAAAGCTGCTCCAAAAATTTTTAAAGCAGATTGTAAAATCGACTGGACGCAACCCATAGATCAAATTCACAATTTTATCAGAGGATTAAGTCCTTACCCTGCGGCGTGGAGTGCAATCCAAGCCAAAGAAGGCGGCAAAAAACTCACCTTTAAAATCCAAGAAGTCGATAAGATTATAGATCGTCATAATCTAGAGGTAGGAACCATTATCACTGATGATAAAACGGAAATTAAAATTGCAGTAAAAGGAGGCTTTATTCAATTAAATAAAATTCAGTTGGAAGGAAAAAAGGCGATGGAAACAAGAACATTGCTAAACGGATTTAAGATTAGCGAGTTTGAATTAGTATAAAACAACAAAGTCCCAATTGAAATTCAATCGGGACTTTTTTATATCTGTAAAATAAGAAATTACATAATCACTACACCTGTAGCTTCAAAAGTAATTGCTTCTTCTGGTTCTGTAATTTTGGCAATTTCTTCAGGAGATTGTCCACCATCTTCAGCAAAATGCTTTAAGTCTTCCACTGAAGTAATTTCTTTTTTAGCAAACCCTTCAAAAACGATTTGCTTTCCTGCGATATCCTTTGGAACAAAAAATCCATAGTCTTTGAAAGTGATTCTCATCTCTGTACTGTCATTCATTGCCACTTTCATCCAACAACCTTTCTTCGCACAAACATCAGTAGCTGTAGCTTTAACAGTAGCAGGAACTGAATCTGCAGTAGCCATCATTGATGCTAATTCTTCAACTGAAATAGCTGCGTCCACATTAATACTTTCACCAAAAATATTGGTCTCAGTGCTTTCTTCAACAATTGTTGTATCTGCCATTGCAGTATCTTCAACTGCTTCACCAGACTTCTCTGGTTGAGAACATGCCATTAAAGCAGCAGCACCAACCAATACGAAATACATTTTTTTCATTTTTATAAATTTAATTTTTGCAAATATAGCAATTTGATTACTTGGAACGAATCACAAATTCAGTTCGTCTATTTTTTGCTCTTCCTTCCTCTGTAGCATTGCTAACTAATGGTTTAGATGCACCAAAACCTTTGTAAGCTAAACGTCCAGGATCTATTCCTTCTATAATCAAATAGTCATTTACGGCTTTTGCTCTTTGTTCTGATAATTCTAGGTTCCTTTTTGCATCTCCTTTGCTATCGGTATGCCCTTGAATAGAAACACTCACCGATGGATTGCTTTCTAGAAAGTCGATAAACTCATCTAAAATCGTCATTACTTTCTGACTCAACAAGTAAGAATCGGTATCAAAAGTAATGTCATTGATACGATAAGTTTGACCTTCCTCAATTGGATTCACCTCTAAATCTCCCATTTTCATAGGTCGGCCAATCACATCCTTATCAGAATCAATGTATTGAGAAGTAAAGGCATAACCATCCTTTTTCGCCATCATCATCACTGGCTCTTTATCTTTGGCTGCTATAACGGCTACATATTCTCCGGTAGATTCATCAACCACCCCTTCCGTTACTTTATTGGTTTTCGTATTTTTTAATTCAATGGTCATTCCCTTAGCAGCGTCAGGTGATTTACTACTAATTTTTCCCCTTAAGAAAATAATCTCCTCAGGACGAGCTTCCTCATATAATTCGAAAGAATAAATATCAAGACTTTTGCCTCCCATATTGGAAGAAAAGTAGCCATATTTCCCATCAGAACTTACAATAAATCCGTGTTCATCTTTTTCAGTATTGATTGGGTAACCAATATTGGTCGGCTTCAAAAAATTTCCTTCTTGATCAATTTTAGCATAGTATATATCGAAACCACCTACTCCAACATGACCATCTGATGCGAAATAAAGGGTATAAGAATCAGAATGAACAAATGGACTTTTATCATTACCAGAGGTATTAATATTTTCTCCTAAATTGATTGGGTTAGACCAACTTCCGTCTGACTTTCGCTCCACTTTATATATATCCATCCCTCCGAAGTTGTTCTCTCCACGGGCACTCGCAAAATACAAGGTTTTATTGTCCGCAGAAATACTCGGCTGACCTTCCCAAGTGGTTCTACCATTAATGTTGGCTCCAATACTTTTCAAGTCTGTCCACCGTCCATCTTTCATTTCAGAGTAATAGATATCTGCATTCGCAAATCCTCTCCCTTGAATATTTTCCATTTGTACCACAGTCACAAACATCATTTTATTGTCCACTGACATACAGTTTCCACCCTGATATTCTCCTTGGTTAAATGGCTGTGGCATTGGTATTCCACGGCTAAAAGAGTCCAAAGTCATTTGAGAAGCTTGTGTTAATTGTTCTTTTATCTTTGGTCCAAAAGCGCTATTTCTATCATTAACCTCAGATTTTCTGGTAAAGAACAAGTAGCGATTGTCAGGAGACAACATTGGTAAATATTCATCATCAGCAGTACCTGGCCCTTTCAATTGAATTGGATTAAACGGAACTGGTTCTTCCATCAACTTCAAATAGGAATTAATCGATTCTAAACGCTCCTTTGCCTTTGGTAGTTCATTTCGTTTATTGGGATTGGCATTTTTAACATAACTCTCCAATAGCGGTTGTGCTTCTTTGTATTGTTTCCGTACAAAATAATGATCTGCCAACAAATAGCTCACCTCATAGTTTCTAAAGGAAGGACATGCTTGAATGGCACTTAGCCAATATTTCAAGGCCTTATTTCCCTCCCCTTGATAACGTAAAGGGTCGTTCTTATATTTCTGCATATTAATGTCGGCCAACACAAAAAATGCATCTACATAATTTTCATCAATCTTAGTGGCCTCTACTAAATCCCCATAAGCTTCACTTCCTTTAAATCGGACTTGAGCTGCTTTCTCAAATAATTTTACTGCCTTTTTATTCGGCTCCGCACAACTCTCCGATTGGGCAGAAATAGTCTGAATATTTAAAACCCCAATAAAAAACACGAAAATCCCACAGTAAACACTGTTAAAATTGAATTTAAAATCCATCAATCAACTATTCTATTATTCTAAAAGGCGATAAAAATAAGGCTTTTAATGGAGTATTACTTGAATAATCCTTTCAACTTTTTAGCTGCATCTTCTTTCAGCTTATCCATTTCCTTTTTTCCTTTCTCTTCTAATTCCTTTTTGAGTTTGTCTGCCTCTTCTTTTGCTTTTGCTTCAGCTTCCTTTTTCAATCGTTCTGCTTCTTCCCTTGCTTTTCGCTCTAGTTCTTCTTTCTGTTTATCGATTTCTTTATTGATTTCCTCCTTAATTTGCTGCTTTGCATCCTGTACAGCATTACCGGCCATCTTTTTGAAATCTGTAGTGATTTTTGGATCATCCATTGTACCCACCACTTTAACATCAATGTTAATCGTTTCACTCATTCCAATGTTTAATCCATTTTTATTGGCTTGAGATAATAAGCCATCAATTGCTTTATTGGCTTCTCCACCTAACTCCTCTCTTGGAATAGCAAATGCCATTGTGTAATCTATTGTTTGATCCAATGAGCTACTACCTGCAATGGTGACTTTACTTTTATCCAATTTAATATCAAAAGGTTCAGTAAATACTTTTCCATTTACAACCGCAAATGAAACATTTACATCCTGCAGCTTCATTTTTCTGATTTTATCATACTTCAAAGCATCTGCTATTTTCTCTAAAGCTTTTACATCTTTTATTTCAATGTTATCAGTCGAAATTTTTCCCTTTCCATTTACAGTATTGTAGATGGGTTCCATTTTAGTATCTAGGTCACCTTGCAAAAACATTTGAGCCGAGAACTTACCCACAGTTTTCTTAGCTAGGGGCATCAACTTATCGACTGTGGTAAACATTACTGCAGTTTTGTTCAGATCCAATTTATCTAGACCAAAGTCAATCGCATAAGTAGGTTTTAAAGAGTCGGTGGTTTCATAATATCCATCCATAGCTACATGGCCATCCAAGATATCTAAGCCCACCTTATTGAAGTCTAATTTTTGGTCCTTTATCCCAAGACTGCCTTTAAAATTTCTCATATCTATATCATCATAAATCATTTGCTTAACATCAACAGTCATCACAAAATCAATAAATTTGGGAATTAATGCTACTTCCATAGCAGCAGTATCAGTCGCTGTTGTACCTTCTGACGGAGTCTCAGCAACAGTTTCGGCTGAAGATGCGGCCTCTTCTTCACTACCCATCAGCTCTGTAATATCTAATTTATTTGAAATCACATTCAGTGAACCTTTTAATGTTTGGTTATCTGATAGGGCATACCCAACAAAATTGCTCAATTGCCCATTCATAGCTATGTCTGAACCTCCCAAAATCATATCTAAGCTTTTCAAACTAGCTGATTTGGTATCAAATACTAAGTTTCCGTTATTAATAGCTATTGGATAATCTGTGGCAGTTGTTTTGTAAACCAATTGACTCACTAACATCTTTCCACTCGCATTAAAGTTCTCGTAATCTTCTTTCTCTAAAGTTGATACTCTTCCTTTCAACTGAACATCCATGTCGATGGTTCCTGCGATCTCCTCTCCTTCCTCCATTGGAATCATATCCTTCACGTTATCCAAGATAATTTTACCTTTTGCTCCAGCATCGATATACGTATCCGTCATAGGATTCTTTATGTGAGCCGTCAAATCAAAAGGATTATTCGCCATTGAAAAGTGAAAACGATTTACATCAACAACCATATTATCAAGGTCGCCGCCGGTGCTAGCTACTTTTGTATCTATTTGAATGTCCTGAATAGATTCTGGCAAATCCGTGTATGAGAAACTACCGTCTTGCATCAAAAGGTTCATTCCAAAAGCAGGATAGCTTTCACCAATGTATTTACCTTTGAAAAATCCATCCAGTTGAACTTTACCAGTAGTTTTTATTCCTTCCATGTCTTTAGCAAACTCAGCAGGAATCAAAGAAATAATGGATCTGATATCTGTTTTAGTTAATGTAAATTTTAAATCCATATCCTGGCTTTCATCTTCCAGCATGGCCAGCCAGCCTTCCATTCCTAACTCAAGCTCATTCAGCGCAATATTTCCCTTATCGATGGTATATTTTGAATTAACCATATCAGCAGCAATTGCCAAAGCAGTAGTAAATTTAGCCTCTTTAATGTATTTGACACCGTCATAATCTATGGTAACTTTAGCAATTCCACCATCTAAGGTAATAGTTGTTAGATCTTCAGATAAATCACCAGTCATTTCGAAATTAATATCTCTTAATTCCGTGAACATAGGAAAGGTAGCATCATCATAAATAATAGTTGAATTGATCAATTGCAATTGCTCCAAAGCCAATTGAAAACCACCTGACGTATCTGTTTCAACCACTTCTTCAGGAACTTCTTCCACAGCTGAAGTATCAACTTTAGCTATGTCCCAGTTTGCTTTACCGTCTGCTAATACTTTGGCAGTCAAATTAGCTCTATCAATCTTTATCTTTTTCACTTTAATCGTCTCGCCATTGATGATACTCATTACATCAACCGTTAAAGCCACTTCACCGATATCGGCTAAAGCCAACCCATCGAACTCATCAACGCCAATCACTTTAATATCCTGAATTGAAAAGTAGAAATTGGGGAAACTCTTAATCAAACTGAGGTCGAAATCACCAAACTCTACTTTAGCATTGACATTTTCGTTGGCCAAATCTTTGACCATTTTCACGATGTCATCTTTAAAAATAATTGGAATTACAATTAACGCAGCTACAATCAAAACAATGATTACTGCTAAAACTTTCAATACTTTTTTCATGTCTTCATTCAATTTTATTTTTCAATAGGATTGGGATTCAATTCTCCTTCAGTGTATGCAACAATAGTAGCTACAGTAGCATCTCCGGTTACGTTCACCACTGTTCTACACATGTCTAATGGTCGATCAACGGCAAATATCAAACTAATTCCTTCTAAAGGAACACCAACTGCACCCAATACAATTGCCAACATTATTATACCGGCTCCGGGAACAGCAGCTGAACCAATTGATGCTAAAGTCGCTGTTAGGACAATAGTCAACTGCGCCGACAATCCCAAATCCATGCCATAAACTTGTGCTATAAATACTGCTGCAATTGCTTGGTAGCAGGAAGTACCATCCATGTTTATGGTTGCACCCAAAGGTAAAACAAAGGAAGCTACTTTATTAGAAACTCCTAACTTTTCTTCACATCGTTCCATAGTGAGTGGTAGTGTTGCTGCACTAGAACTAGTTGAAAAAGCCAACAACTGAGCAGGGGCTAATCCTTCAAAGAATTTTCGGTAGGAAAACTTCGCATAAAATTTTAAAAATAAAGGATATACCGCAAATATCATGATTGCCAAACCGATAAGCACTGTAATGGCATATACTGCCAACCCTTTAAGAATTTCGGCTGCTGCTGCAGGATTGTCTCCAGCTAAATCGACCATAATGTTTCCTAAAAGGGCAAATACACCAATGGGCGCGTACAACATAATGATGTCAACCATTTTGAGAATGACTTCATTCGCACCGTCAAAGAAATTCTTAATCCCTTCTACTTTTGAAGGATCTGGAACCATAATTAACGCAATACCAAACAACAGCGCAAAGAATATGACTTGAAGCATATTTCCATTATCACTTGCAGAATCAAATATGTTAGAAGGAACCATATCCACTAAAAATTGTAAGGGGCCGCTCTCCTTTTGTGCATTTGCACTTTGCTCTACTTGACTTGCTTTTTGCTGATTTTCAACCACCATTTGGTCCCTCGTTTCTTTAGAGAACGATTTTCCTGGCTGAATTAAATTAACAGCAACTAACCCAATCGTCACGGCAATAACAGTGGTCACCAAATAAATACCAATGGTTTTCCCGCCCATGGAAGACAGTTGAGAAATGTCTTTTAATCCAGAAACACCATTAATTAAAGAAATCAGAACTAAAGGCACGGCAATCATCTTCAACATATTGATAAAGATGGTTCCAAAAGGGGAAATCCAATCGGAAGTGAATGCTTGCAAACCCGCATTTGAGGCCAACAATCCATAAATAATTCCTAAAAACATCCCAATTAATATCTGCCAATGCAGCGCTAATTTCTTCATATTCAATTTTAAATTTTTGACGTTCTATTTCTTAATAAATGATCGACTAAAACCAAAGCAGCCATTGCTTCAACAATGACAACGGCTCTAGGAACTACGCAAGGGTCATGTCGTCCTTTTCCTTGCATTTCGGTTGGATTGCCAGCCTTATCGATGGTCGATTGATTTTTCATAATCGTTGCGACAGGTTTAAATGCCACACGAAAATGTATGGGTGCTCCATTGCTTATTCCACCTTGAATTCCCCCCGAATGATTCGTCTTGGTTGTCACTTGATCGTTCGCTTTCTCAAAAATATCGTTATGTGCAGATCCTCTCATGCTTGCTGCATTAAATCCAGAACCATATTCGAAACCCTTTACGGCATTAATGCCCAACATGGCTTTACCCAAATCAGCATGTAATTTATCAAATACAGGTTCTCCTAGCCCCGCAGGTACCCCGGTAATGAATGCAGAAACCACTCCTCCAACGGTGTCTCCCTCTTTTCTAACTGCTTCAATGCGCTCAATCATCTTTGCTGCAGTTTCTATATCAGGACAGCGAACGATATTGCTTTCTGTTTTCGAAAAATCCAATTGGTTTTCTGGAATGGTCAACTGAATATCTTCCACTTGAGAAACATATCCATTTATTTCAATGCCTTCCAACCTTAGTATTTGTTTGGCTATTGCTCCAGCTACTACTCTACATGCTGTTTCTCTGGCAGAAGACCTTCCACCACCTCTGTAGTCTCTATCACCAAACTTCTGATCGTAAGTATAATCGGCATGAGAAGGACGATAAACAGCTTGGATATGCGCGTAATCCTTTGACTTCTGATCTTCGTTCGGAATCATGAAACCTATGGGAGTTCCAGTTGTTTTCCCTTCAAAAATTCCTGAGAGAAACTGAACTTGATCGCTCTCTTTGCGCTGAGTCGTAATTTTAGATTGCCCAGGTTTTCGTCGATCTAAGTCGAATTGAATGGCCTCCAAATCCAATTGCAAACCTGCAGGAACTCCGTCGATAATACCACCGATAGCAGCACCATGACTCTCTCCAAACGTATGCAACTTGAACAATTGACCAATCGAATTTCCACGCATGTCAACAAAAATAATATTTCTAATTGGGGATTATTGGATTATTTACCAACAACAGGAATAAAAATCAGGATATTTGTAAACAAGCAATCCAAAACTCAAAAGAAACGGACCAAAATGGAACTATTAATTCAAAACATCAAAGCACTCATTCAAACAAACAATGCCAATTCTCAGCTTTTAAAAGGAAAAGAAATGGGCAAATTATCAAGCATTTCGAATGCTTGGATAAAGATAAAGGATGGAACAATTGAGGATTTTGGCTCAATGAATAATCCCTACTCCGGAAACTTTGAAAATGTTCAGATGTTGGACGCGACGGGCAAAATGGTTTTTCCATCGTGGTGCGATTCTCACACGCATATCGTCTATGCTGGAAGCAGAGAAATGGAATTTGTAGATAAGATAAATGGGTTGGGTTATGAAGAAATTGCCGCAAATGGCGGTGGAATCTTAAATTCAGCCAAACGACTGCGAAATGCAACCGAAGAGGAATTATTCGAACAAGCTTCAGCTCGATTAGAAGAAATTATGCGCATGGGTACTGGAGCAGTAGAGATTAAAAGTGGCTATGGCCTGACGGTAGATGCAGAAATAAAGATCCTAAGAGTTATTAAAAAACTTAAGGAAACAAGTCCGTTGAAAATAAAATCAACCTTCTTGGGCGCACATACTTACCCATTAAAATACAAAGAAAATCACCAAGGTTATATTGATGAAATAATCCATGAAATGTTACCAGTGATAGAAAAAGAAAAGTTAGCAGATTACATTGATGTCTTTTGCGAGAAGGTGGCCTTTTCACCAGAAGAAACGGATCAAATTGTGAAGGCAGGAGCTAAAATAGGATTGAAAGCAAAGATTCACACCAATCAGTTTAACTGCATGGGAGGCATAGAGGTGAGTGTAGCCAACAATGCTGTTTCAGTAGATCATTTGGAAGTACTGACTGATGAAGAAATAGAGTGCCTGAAAAACTCAACGACCATCGCTACCTTATTACCAAGTGCACCTTTCTTTTTAAGAGACCACTATCCTCCGGCTCGTAAAATTATAGAAGCAGGTGTTCCTGTGGCTTTAGCAACGGATTATAATCCTGGTTCTACCCCTTCAGGAAAAATGTCATTTGTGCTTTCATTGGCTTGTATTTACATGCGAATGACGCCAGAAGAAGCGATAAATGCTGCAACAATAAACGGTGCTTTTGCGATGGAATTGGGCGAAGATTATGGAAGTATTGCCAAAGGAAAAGTGGCCAATCTTTTCATTACCAAACCGATTTCTTCTTACGCCTACATCCCCTATTCTTTTGGTTCAGACCATGTGGAAACAGTGATATTAAACGGTAAAATTCAATAATATGGAATTTCAACTCATCACTTCAGAAGCGATCAGCCAACTGACGGCAACACGGAATGGAGAAACCAAAATTGGAGAAACCATTCAAGTCCTTTCTGAATTTAATGCCAAAGCTTTGCAGTTGAGTTCAGCTCGATTTGTTTTTATTGGAATCAAAGAAGACATTGGCCCGCGAGCCAATTTAGGTCGTGCCGGCGCACATACTGCATGGGATGCCTTTTTACCGAAATTCTTAAACATGCAGTCCAACCGTTTTTTGAATGGAGCAGACTGCTTAATAGCTGGTAGTATTGATTTAAATGCATTAACCAGCTCTAATGAATTGGAAGATTTAAGGAGTGCTACCTCTAGGATGGATGAAATGGTTACCGAAGTTTTAAATCTGATTCATCAAGCTAATAGAATTCCTATTATCATTGGCGGAGGTCACAACAACAGTTATAGCAACATAAAAGCAGCTGCAATCAACCATCCAAATGGAAAAATTAATTGCATCAACATCGACCCACATGCCGATTTTAGACCATTGGAAGGTAGACACAGCGGAAATGGTTTTAGTTATGCTTTTGAAGAAGGTTACTTGAATAATTATTCTATTGTTGGTCTGCACGAAGGTTACAACTCAGAAAATATGTTGAAAGCGCTGAATGAAAAGGAAGTCTCTTTTACCACATTTGAGGCTATTTTTATTCGTGAAGAAATCAATTTTAATTCTGCGATAAGCAAAGAGTTAAAAGTGGTAAATAATGATAAATATGGTGTAGAAGTAGATCTGGATGCGATAGAAAATGTGGCCTCAAGCGCGCAGACTCCAAGCGGGATTTCTCCAACTCATGCTCGTCGATTTGTCCACCAAGCAGGAGCATCATCAAATGCTTGTTATTTGCACTTGTGTGAAGCGGCACCGAGCCTTTCTGCTCAACCAGATCAAGTTGGGAAACTGCTAGCTTATTTAGCTGCTGATTTTGTAAAATCAAGAAACCAATTCTAAGATGGATCCAATCATAGAATGTGTTCCCAACTTTAGCGAAGGGCAGAACAACGAAACCATTAAAGCCATCGCTTCAGCAATTCGAAAAATAAAAGGAGTTCGTTTGCTGCATGTCGATAGCGGATTCGCAGCCAATCGGACGGTGTACACCTTCGTTGGTAAACCACAAAATGTGTTAGAAGCCGCTTTTCAAGCCATAAAAGTTGCTACTGAATTAATAGACATGCGAAACCACAAAGGGGAACATCCTAGAATGGGTGCATGCGACGTTTGTCCATTGATTCCTGTTAGCGGAATTTCAATAGCGGAAGTGATCGAATGGTCTCATCAATTGGGAAAACGAGTTGGTGAAGAATTGAACATTCCAGTGTATTTGTATGAAAAAAGTGCGCAACAATCTGAGCGAGTTCAACTGGCGAATGTGCGCAAAGGCGAATACGAAGGTTTGCCTTCCAAAATGAGATTACCTCTATGGCAACCTGATTATGGCCCTGCTGCTTTTAACCCAAAATGTGGCGCCACTATTTTGGGTGCTAGAAACTTCCTAATTGCTTACAATTTCAATTTGAATACTTCTAATATCGCAATCGCACAAACTATTGCAGCACAGATTAGAGAAAGTGGAAAATACATCGGTAAGGACTCGCAAGGAAAGAAGCTATACACTCCGGGAAAATTCAAAGCTTTAAAATCCATTGGGTGGTTCATAAAAGATTTTGGAATTGCACAGGTCTCATGCAATTTTTCAGACTATAGAACCACTCCACTGCATCTCGTGCATGAAATGGTTAAACTCTTAGCAGCAGAACACGACTGTACAGTAACGGGAGCGGAATTAATCGGCCTAGTTCCCAAAAAGGCGCTTTTGATGACCGGACAATTTTACGAACCCAACCAAACCAATGAGGACCAATTGATAGCGACTGCCATTAAAGAGTTAGGTTTGTCAGATTTACATGAATTTCGCCCAAATGAAAGAATAATAGAATTTATGCTTTAATTTTTGATATTTTTAGGAACACAAAGCATCTCTATGAATCAACCAAGCAATCTTCGAAAATGGTTTTCTAGAATCATTTATTTTTTTCCGCTTCAGTTGGTTTTCGTGCATTTGAAAAAATCTCAACAGCTTCTCATCTTTTGGATTATACTTTTCCTTACTATCTCCGGAAATTTTGGTCAGAAATACGGTATTCCATTTTTACTGCTAGACCCAGAATATCTTGGAAAAGTCAATTTCATGAGCTACCTCATATTGGGATTTTCTTTTGGCGGATTTGTAATGGCTTACAATATATCCAGTTATGTCAACAATGGTTTTAGATTTCCATTTTTGGCTACTCAATCACGACCATTTTTAAAATACTGCATCAATAATTCGTTTATTCCGCTCACCTTCTTGATTTACTATTGTTATTCGGTTGTGGATTTTAAAATGAACGATCTCTTGTTTAATAAAATCCAAATACTGTACGATATCCTTGGTTTTTTGATTGGATATATCGTTGTCATTTTAATTTCTATGTCCTATTTCATCAATACCAATAAAGACTTTTTAAAGCTTTTTGGCACTGTTGGAGATCAGGCAGAGGACGATGAAGGGATTTATCGATTAGCTTCACATAAAAAACATAAAACCTGGTTCAATGAAACCTTCAACAACAAGGCGTGGCACGTAGAATCTTATTTGATAAAGCCGTTAAAAATCAAATTAGCAAGAGATTTCTCGCACTATAATAAATCTCAACTGAATCAAGTATTTAAACAAAATAATTTCAATGCTTCTATTTTCGAGATAGTTGTATTGATTTCCATCTTTGCTTTGGGCTTATTTAGAGAGGTGGATGTATTTGTGATACCTGCTGGGGCGAGTATTTTACTTTTGTTTACCATCTTAATCATGCTTACTTCGGCCATAAGATCATGGTTATACGGGTGGACCTTTGTTGCATTTATAGGCCTTTTTATCTTGGTCAATTATTTATCCAAATTTGAAGAGTTTACTTATGCTAATAAAGCTTATGGATTAGATTATGAGACTGAATCAGTAGATTATAATTTAGGAGTTATTTCTCCAGACACCATTTCACAAGACTCCCTCTATCACATTCAAATATTGGATCAATGGGCCAAGAAAAATAAACAACGGACAGGAAAACCAAAACTCATTTTATTCAATGTAAGCGGAGGAGGTTCTCGAGCTTCCATGTGGGCTTTCAGAGTAATCCAATACCTCGATAGCATCAGCAATGGAGAAAGCAGCAAACACATGCACCTCATTACAGGTTCATCTGGAGGAATGATAGGAGCAGCTTATTTCAGAGAATTGTTAAACCTCAAACAAGAAGGGAAAAAAATCAACCTTCATCATCCCAAATACATCTACGATTTGGGCAAAGACATTTTAAATCCCATTGTATTCAGTTTAGCGGTGAATGATTATTTTATCCGATTGCAAAAATTCGAGTATGATGGTCAACAATATTGGAAGGACAGAGGATATGCATTTGAGCAACGATTAAATCGAAATACTCGATACTTTATGGATAAACCACTAGGAGCTTATCAACTGAAAGAGTTTAAGTCGGAGTTGCCATTAATGATCCTTTCCCCTTCCATTATCAACGACGGAAAAATTTTACTGACAGCCAATCATCCGTTGGGATTCATGTGTCAAAATGAATCGGCGGTTGAAAATCAAGCCATGGAATTGGGTGAAAATGTAGAGTATAGCCGACTATTGAAAGGGCATCAACCTTTGAATATTCGCTTTTTAAGTGCTTTAAGAATGAGTGCCACTTTTCCATACATTATGCCTACCATAGAACTACCCACAGAACCAAAAATTGAACTCATAGATGCCGGCTTAAGAGACAATTATGGAGTAAAGACCAGTATTCGATACATTTATAGTTTTCGAGATTGGATTCAAAAAAACACCTCCGGGGTAGTCATCCTGCAAGTGCGGTATGGAAAGCAGCAGGCCAAACTTCAAACTAAGGGCAATAATACTTCCATCTACCAAGACCTCACCGCTCCTTTTGGCAGTGTTTATGGTAATTTATTCAACATCCAAGATTACAACAATTCATCATTGGTAGAATATGCCAATGGATGGACCAAAAATAAGATTCAAACTGTTGACTTTGTATTGAATTCGGACGAGGAAAAGAGCATTTCTCTGAGTTGGCATTTAACTGAGAACGAGAGAGAAAAAGTAATGCAGGCCATCTATTTATCCGAAAACAAAAAAGCTGTAGATAAAGTATTAGATTTGATAAAATAACCGACCATCACCATGAAAAAATATTTTCCATTGACTGTTGCCATTTTTGTCTTAGCAATAATGAGTTGTAAATCAAAAACAGAAAAAGACCCTACAATAGAAGCCTTGAAGTTAGAGTTAACTGCTACTGAAGCCCAGTTGTTAAATGTAAGCGCTGAATTAGCGAAATGTAAGGGTATAGAAGAAGAAGCCGACACAACCCAATTGCAGTTAGATAGTGTCGGCTCCAACTAGTTTTTTGTAGAGACCTCTGCCAGGGATTCAATGGCTTGAATCAGTTCCTGTGTGGATTTCATTTCCCCGAGCTGTGTTTTGTTAAAAACGACCTTTAGCTGATCGTCGTCTTCCATTACAACTACGGGATAGTCGTAGGAGGTACGATAACGTTCTTCGAAATCTCCAATGTGATGAAACACTAATTTGATAGCCGTTTGATCCACAAAGTTCTTCCATTCCGGTTTTTCTTTAAAGCTACCATGTGTCAATGCACACAATTCGCATTTGTAAGTTTTCGGACTGACAATTTTGTGAATAAAATCCAAGGAGCTGCTAAAGAAATCTGAATTAGCATTATAAACAAGAATGAGCTTCATTAATTGTTTAGAAAAGTTTTTTTGTATAATTCTATACTATCGTTGATGATTTCAAAAGCTTTCTCCTTACCCAAGAAATCATCTACCTTTACTTCTTTGTTTTCCAATTTTTTATAGTCTTCAAAGAAACGTTTGATTTCCTTTAAGTTATGAGGAGGCAACTCAGAGATATCATTAACATGGTTCACGCTCATGTCGTTGGCAGCAACGGCGATAATTTTATCATCCGCTTCACCATTATCAATCATGCGCATCACACCTACTACTTTGGCGTTTAGCAAGCACAACGGTGGAACCTCAATGGAGGTAATCACCAAAATATCCAAAGGATCATTATCCTCACAATACGTTTGCGGAATAAAACCATAATTGGCAGGATAATGCACAGACGAGAATAAAACTCGATCTAACATTATTAAGCCACTTTCTTTGTGCAATTCAAACTTTCCCTTACTTCCCTTTGATATTTCAATACATGCATTTACGACATTTGGAACGTCGTCTCCAGGTATAATATCATGCCATGGATTTTTCATATTATTTATCTTAAATCTGTTTTCTCTATTTTTTTGGGGTGGCAAAAGTACGCATAAATAACACTTTAGAAAGTATCCATTGTGTAAAATCATTTTGAACTTTTTAACAACCCATTTTTAATTAATAATTGATTGACAAACAAAGAATGAACTAACTTTGTACTTCATGAAAAAAGAGCACTTTTCTTTCGGTCTGGGAATATTCCTTTTATTTGCGACCATTTTGTTTTCACCTGGCCCGTTGAAACAAGACTTCCGTGACCATCTCTCTTCTTCCATTGTAAAAAGTGCGCTATTTCAAATGACACCTGCGGAACAGCAGTTGGACGGGAATGCTGTAAATCAAGTATTGCAGCGCAGTTGGGAGGTCATCCAAAATAAAACTTCCTTTATTAGCTTTTACCGTTTTACCAAACAATTGAACCTTCAATTGTTGCCTAATTATTGTTTTAATCAGTTTTTAATTGGCAAAGTATCCCTTTCCATTTGGGTGCAATGCTTCCGCAATTAGTAGATCTTTTATTCTTTCATTTTTCATTGTTGTTTAGCAAACTGCTACTCAACTCATAATTAGTTCTATTAATTTAAATATATTTCAAATGAATACGGAAGTAAAAAATCAAAAATCAATCAAGAAAGGCTTTGGTCCTGTCCTCTTTTTTACTGGATTGGTCATCGTATTAGTGGTGATTCTTAAGGTAGTTTTTCACCTTTAATACAACTTTAGTATAAAATGAAGGTAGGCTATTCGAATGGATAGCCTATTTTTTTTGAGAACTTCAATTGATTGAGCAACCAACCGCATTACCAACTATTCAATTGATTAAGAAGCACTTTTAAAGAATACTCAATAATTCAAATCTTGTTTATTGCCCTCTTTTTAAACCACAAAAGCACAACGTAAATAAAGGTTTCGCAAATCTATCACTATTGAATGGTTACATTTCTTTATTCATCCATTGTTAAATTGATCTCATATTTAATTGAATTGAATGCAGCCTTTTCTACCTTTGTAAACTTATTCTAAAAAAAGATTATGCTTTGTATTAAACACCACTCTACAGATCCTTACTTTAATATTGCCACCGATGAATACATCTTTAAAAATATCCAAGAAGACTGTTTCATGTTGTGGCGAAACGACAATGCCATCATTGTAGGGAAACATCAAAACACATTAGCCGAAATAAACACCGAATATGTTGAAAAACATGGCATAAAGGTGGTTAGGCGACTTTCCGGTGGTGGTGCAGTTTATCACGATTTAGGTAACCTTAATTTTTCATTTACCCGAACGGGAGAAGAATCCAACTTGGTGGATTTTAAGCGGTACACCCTACCAATTATAGAAGTATTGCAAAACTTAGGGGTGGATGCCAAATTTGAAGGAAGAAATGATTTAACCATTGAAAGCCGTAAATTTTCAGGAAATGCAGAACATGTTTTTAAAAACAAGGTTTTACATCATGGCACTCTATTGTTTTCTTCAGAAATGAAGAATGTAAGTGGAGGATTAAAAGTGAGTCCATTGAAATACAAAGACAGGGCCATCAAATCGATTCCAAAAAGAGTTACGAATATTACAGAGCATTTAAAAGAACCTCTTAGCTTGGAGGATTTTACGAACAAAATTATGGATCATATCCTTAGCACTTTTGAAGATGCGAAACTGTATGAGTTCACTCCAGAAGATATTGCAGCCATTCAAAAATTGAGGGATGAAAAATACGCCACTTGGGAATGGAATTTTGGCCATTCTCCGAATTATAATTTTAAACAAGGAGTTAAAACCTCCGGAGGCGTTATTGAAATGAATCTTGATGTAAAAAAAGGAATAATACAAGCGGCGAAGATAGAAGGAGATTTTTTCCATATCAACGATATTGACGCTGTAGAAAATGCATTAGTAGGCTGCGCTCACGACAAAAAAACCATTGAGGCTAAACTAGATGAGCTTGATTTAAAAGCCTATTTTAACAATGTTTCTAAAGAAGATTTATTGGCTTCAATGTTTTAAGGTTTTGGTATTTTGTAAAACAAACTAAATAGGATGAGCTGGAAAGAAGAAAATAATTCTCTAAAGAGAACATTTGAGTTTAAAAACTTCATAGAAGCATGGGCGTTTATGACTCAAGTGGCGATAATTGCTGAAAAGCTAAATCATCACCCTGAGTGGAGCAATGTATATAACCAAGTAAATATCACGCTCACCACCCATGATGAAGGCAATACAATAACTGCGAAAGATCGCGAAATGGCTCAAAATATCGATGATCTCCTTTGATAAACAAAAGATGAAGCCTACTCATGCGATATATGCCGTAACGGATATAGAAACTACGGGAGGCAGTATTGCACACGGGCGAATTACAGAAATTGCAATCGTATTAACCGACGGGGAGCAAATAATTGATCGATTCTCAACACTGGTTAATCCTGAGCAACTCATTCCGCCCAACATTACCCATTTAACTGGGATTACGAATGAAATGGTGGCCAATGCTCCCTTGTTTCAAGAAATTATTCCTCAAATAGAATCCTTCACCAAAGGGACAATTTTTGTAGCGCACAATGTAAATTTTGATTACGGATTTATTCGAGAATCATACAACAGAGCAGGGGAACGTTTTCAGCGCAAAAAACTCTGTACCGTTCGATTGAGTCGAAAAATTATTCCCGGCTATCCGTCCTATAGCTTAGGCAAAATTTGTGGCCAATTGGGTATTCCATTAACAGATAGGCACCGAGCTTTGGGAGATGCCGATGCCACTGCTTTACTTTTGCATTTGTTGGTTGAAAAAGACACCAAAGGGTTTATCAAAGAATCTTTGAATCCGAAGTCGAAAGAAGCCTTGCTTCCCCCCCATTTAGATAAAGATAAATTTGACGCTATCCCCAATGAAATGGGTGTTTATTCATTTTACAATCAGAAAGGTAAGGTAATTTATGTGGGCAAGGCAGTAGATTTAAAAAAACGAGTGCATGCTCACTTTTCAGGAAATACGAATACCAAGAGTAAAAATAATTTTGCAGAAAATATTCACGACGTGTCTGTTGAAATTTGCAGCAACGAACTGATTATGATGTTGACTGAAGCCCATGCCATCAAAAAACATTGGCCGATTCACAATCGTTCGATGAAAAAAGTAACCCTCAATTTTGGGCTCTACTCCTACATTGATCAGAATGGTTACGCACGCTTTACGATGGGAAGAACTGGCAAGCACGACCGCCCATTGATTAGTTTTCGATCGGCTCACGAATCACGAAAGTACTTGGAGGACTTATGCAAGAAGTTTGAGCTTTGTCCTAAGTTGTGTAGCTTACAAACGCCTGTAAATACCAGTTGCTACAGTTATGAACACGATGAGTGCAAAGGGGCATGTGTAGAAGTAGAAAGTGTATCGGATTATAACCAACGATTTGAAAAGGCGATTCTAGAAACGGACAAGGAGAACAATTCCTTTATCATAAGGGGAAAAGGACGTAACGATGAAGTAAACAGCATTGTATTGTTACAAAAGGGAAGATATAAAGGCTATGGTGAGGCTCCTAAAGATGCTGTGATTACTTCTGTTGAAGAAGCGTTGGATTATATCAATTATGGCTACGACGACCAAGATATTCAAGTATTGATCAATGCATACGTGCGGAAGTGCGACGAGAATGAATTGGTTTGGATTACCCACTCTGAAACAGCCAATGCACACTTTGGCGGCTTATTGTTTGACTTATAATTGATTTATTTACTCATATATGCTTGCCACTGAACGATGAGGTATTTGTCTTTTAAATTTTCTTTCAGTGCTAAAAAACCATAATCGTATACAAACAAATAAACGTCCCCATTACTGTTCTTCCAGTAATGGGTGAAGTAGTTTGGATTAAAACCTTCTTTGATTAATTCTTCTTTCCGCAATGTGGTTTTACCTACTCGATTGTACTTTTTTAAGATTTTACGATTGGTTTTTAACTGGCGATCAATGCTGATAAAGAGTTTTTCTTCGACCTTTCTTTTTTCATAATCGGCAGCTCGCTTACATTCTAAGGAGCAGTATATTTTATCTGTTCTCCCAACTATTGGGTTGCTACAAATGGGGCACGACTGAATGGAATCCATCAGATAAAGGTAAATATTTAATCGCTTAATAGTCGTCTATTAAGCGACTATTAGACTGCTGATTGTTTATATTATTACGAATTATGTCAAATGAATCCTTCTGTTCTATACAAAATAACCTTAAAACACTTGTTTATCAAGAATGAGAAGCAAATTGGTTTACAATTTTATCCCAATAAAGTGCTAAATGCGTTGGTAAAAGGGTTACCAAATGTGAGGTGGAGCAATCAATTTGGCATGGCGTACATTTTGAACACTGAAGCAAACATAGACCTCATATTCAATACATTTAGAGGTGTCGCTTGGGTTAATGGCAAGCATTTCTTCGGGAATGCAACAGGGTTTAACGATGAAATGATCACTCTATCAGACTTTAAGAATCGGCCGAAACGGTTTGGAGTGAAATATTGTCCCATAGCGTTTTATGATACACTTGAAGTAAAAATGTATTCATTTGCTACTGCAAAATCATACATCTATCATTTTGAAAATTTTATCAATCATTTTGAAATCGACTACAATAAACTCTCTGAAAAGGAGATACATGAATACCTTTTAATGAAGCAACGGCAAGGAGCATCCAAAAGTTCCCTCAATCTAATTATCAATTCTATAAAATTCTACTACGAGGTGGTTATGGGCATGCCTAATCGATTTTATTCGATCAATCGACCCAACAAAGAGCACAAACTCCCTACTGTATTGGCTTTAAAAGAGGTGGAGAACTTAATTTGGGCAACAGGAAACATTAAGCACAGGTGCATCATCAGTTTACTTTATTCAGCCGGTTTAAGAAGGAGCGAATTAATTAACCTGCGGTTAGAAGACATTGATAGTAAGCGTCTATTGATAACTATAAAGCAATCAAAGGGTAACAAAGACCGAGTTTCGTTATTGAGTGAACGACTACTAAGTGATTTACGGACTTATTACAAAAGGTATCGACCTAAGAAGTATCTATTTGAGGGTCCTACGGGCTTACCGTATACCGGATCAAGTATCAATAAATTAATAAAAAGAGCGGCATCTATAGCTGGTATTCGAAAAAACATAAGTGCTCATACATTACGTCATTCATTTGCGACGCATTTATTAGAAAATGGAACTGATTTACGATCAATACAAGTATTGCTGGGTCACAATTCGAGTCAAACTACAGAAATATACACCCATATTGCTACAAATCATATTCATAAAATAAAAAGTCCAATTGAATTAATTAATTTAGGCCAAATTTAAAATATGGATATGACGCACTCTGTGCGTCATATCCACTTGTTAGCCACAAGCTGAAAAAAACCTCAGAACAAAACAAAAAAACATCCGTAATTGAGAAAATTTCTCATAAATCAACATATTTATGTATCTTTGCATAAAAAATAAAGACTAATGTTATTAGAATTCAGAGTTAAAAATTTCCTTTCCATCAAAGACGAAGTGTGTCTAGATTTGAAAGCAACAAACATTACTGATTTCGGAGATACTAACTTGATTCATACGGAAAGATACAATGTTTTAAAAGGAGCTGTAATTTATGGAGCTAATTCAAGCGGAAAGAGCAATTTAATAAAAGCAATGTCTACAATGCGTAGAATTGTTTTTCAATCCTTTGAAAAATCTTCTACTTCAGATTTAAATATAGAGCCATTTTTATTGGACACTGTTTCCGAAACTGAGCCTTCATTCTTTGAAGTTACTTTTTTATTAAACAATATTAAATATCGTTACGGTTTCGAATTAACCAATTCAAGAATCAAGGCAGAATGGTTGATGGAAGCAAAAAAAATAGCTGAAAAATATTTATTTGTAAGAGAAGATGATGGTATTGATGTTAGCCCTCAATATAAGGAAGCAAAAGATTTAGAAGAAAAGACTAGAGACAATGCTTTATTTCTATCGGTTATAGACCAATTCAATGGTAAGTTAGCCAACCAAATTATGAAATGGTTTGATAATTTTATTACAATTTCAGGTTTAAGGCACGAAAGATATAAATCAGTAACCTTTGAAATGTTAGAAAAAGAAGAGAGTAAACACTTACTTCAATCTTTTTATAACGATTTAGACCTTGGATTTAACAATGTTGCAATTAAGAAAAAAGATTTTAATTCAAGTGACATTCCTGATGATATGCCCGAACACATTGTTAAACAATTGGTGTCAGATTTAGAAGGAAAAAAAATTGTTAATGTAAAAACTATACACAAAAAAAGAAACCCATTAAACAACAGTCTTACTGATGTAGAATTCGATATGCGTAGTCAAGAATCATCAGGAACAAATAAAGTTTTTAATATTTCAGGTCCAATTTTTGACGTTCTTACAGATGGTGGAATATTAGTAATTGATGAACTAGATGCAAGTTTACACCCATTATTAACACTATCTATTACTCGTTTATTTAATTCTATTCAGCATAACCCTAAAAATGCTCAATTAATCTTTTCAACTCACGACACTAATTTATTCTCTTATGGTAAATTTAGACGAGACCAGATTTATTTCATTGAAAAGGACAAGAATTTTTCTTCTGACTTATACTCTCTAGTTGAATACAAAGGAGATGGAGGAATTACAGTAAGAAAAGATAGGAAATTTGAGAAGGACTATATTCAGGGAAGATATGGTGCTATCCCTTTTATTGGTAATGTTTCAAACACAATAAAAGAATGGCTAGAAAAGTAAAAATACCTAATCACATTCAAAAGAGATTAGCAAGAGACACGCATAAAAGAAAGCGAAACACAAAAAATAAGAGGAAATATTTTCTTATCGTTTGCGAAGGAGAAAAAACTGAACCAAACTATTTCGAGTCATTAAAAAATGACCTACCTAAAGGTGTGCTTACCTCTTGTAGAATTGATATTGAAGGAACAGGTCGAAATACTCTTTCATTAGTAGAAGAATCAATTAAAATGAAAGAGCGCCTAGAAAACGAAACTAGTCTTTCAATCGATAAAATATGGGTTGTATTTGACCGAGATAGTTTTGAGCCTGAAAACTTTAACGAAGCTATTAATCTTTGTAAAAATAGTTCACCAGAGATTGGCTGTGCTTGGACAAATGAAGCTTTTGAACTTTGGTATTTATTACATTTTCATTTCTATAATACAGCTATCAATAGGGAAATGTATCAAGAATTAATTGAAGGAAACCTAAAGCCCAAAGTCGGAGAAGATTACGAATATCAAAAGAATAGTACAGAAATGTATGGTTTGTTGAAAGAAAACGGAAATCTTGAATTGGCTATTAGATTTGCATCAAAACTAGAAACCGAATTTGAAGGTCGTTTTGATTTTGCCAATCATAATCCTTCTACAAAAGTTCATCACTTAGTTGCCGAATTATTCGGACTAGAAGAGTTACTAAAAAAAGAAGATGAAGATAAAGCCAGTGGCTAACAATGTATAAAAATAATAGCGGTTTAATCGCTAAAACGAAAGTAAGTAATTATAAAAAAGGTCTGTGTTAAATTGAAAAGTTAGTGCGCAAAAGTCCGCTACTATTATTATACGAGACCGTTGGCGGTAATTAAAAAATGACACGAATAACTCAAATATTATTTCTCATACTAGTAGTTCAAATAGGATACTCTCAGACACTACAGATTGACAGTCTTTCAAACTTGATTTTGGATAAATACTATACGTCCTTAGACGACCATTATTCGCTTTTGAGCAGAGACTACCAACACAATTATTTTGGACATCATGAAATAATCGAATATGTCAATAAAGACGAAATCTTTAGAAACATAAAATCTGCGTTTGAAGAATCGAACCAGTGTACGCGACTTGAACTCATCAATCAAACCCATCTAAATTATTGCAAGGGAATCGAAAAATTAGAACTTCTAGAGTATTTGAATTTATCCTATGTACAAACAGAAAAATGGGGCAACTACATAAGGGAAATACCTCATGGTGTTTATGATTTACAAAGACTGAAAATTTTAATTGCTGATAACACCAACTTGAAATTGTTATCACACGACATTGCTACCCTAGCTCAACTAGAATATCTTTCGCTTAGCCAAGGTAAATTGACAGAATTACCTAAAGAGATTGGCGATTTGAAGAACTTGGTCGTTCTTGACTTGTCATATAATCAAATCAATCTGCTTCCTGACAATATCAAGAATTTGAAAAATTTAAAATATCTAAATCTTGCAGGAAATCCACTAGAATACTCAATTCATGAAGAGCTAGAAGGGTTAATCAATCTTGAGTTCGTTTCAATTGAGTTTTCTGATAAGGCAAGTAATATTGAGCAAACAATTGAAGCGTTGACTAAATTACCCAAATTGAAGGTTCTGCATTTAAGATATTCTAACCTAACAACCTTACCTGCAAGCTTTAAAAATTTCAAGCACTTAGAACAACTTAGTTTAAGGGGAAATTATCAATTAGACTTGGCAGCTGCCTTTAGTCTATTGTCTAAAATTCAATCGTTGCATACTTTGGATTTAAGCTTTTCAAGAATAGATAAATTACCAGATGGGTTTGGAGAGATGCAAAATTTAGAAAATATCTATTTAGGCAATTGGAAATGGTGCTGCCCAATAATTGACTTCTTTGGTGAAACTCCATACAACAGAATACACGAGCTTCCAAAATCTGTGTCGAAAATGAAAAAATTGAAAAATCTTTACCTATGGACATGGGAAGTAACAGACAAGGAAAAAGAAAAAATGAAAACTCTTATTCCAAACGTGAATATTGAGTTTGATTCTAAAAGACCAGAAATAGATTTAGAACTAATTGAAGAAGAAAAATAACTACCGCCAACAACGCATATAGCTTATGGCGGGTAAAACGCTAAATTCAAGTTTTTGGCAATTAACTAAGTTCGTCTCGGGCGGACAGGAAAGTGCTTCGAAACCGCCACAAAGCCATATGCAAAACGTTGGCAACAATTAAAAAAATATGAGCTTCAGAGAAGGACTTTTAAATATAGAAAAGAGATGGGCATGGTCCTTTTTTGGATTTCTATTAGCCATAATTTTTGGTGGAATTGCCATTTACACTTCATTTCTTCAAGATAAGAACCCCAAACTTGAATACTTGGTTGACGGGAAAACGCCCGTTTTAGATCTACGAGAAGACATAAAAAATCTTGACATCTTATATAAGGGTATCAATATAAAAGAACAAGACAAAAACTTAAGCATTGTTACATTAAAAGTACTGAACAACAGTGATGTAAATATCCTGAAAGGATACTACGATGACCTAAGCCCTCTTCAAGTTTGGGTAGAGAATGCAGACATTGTAGATAAACCACAAGTAATTTCAACTAGTAACGATTATCTGAAGGAAAATGCAAAAGTTGATTTAGATTCTCTTGGTTATGTTCATCTTCCAAAACTTATAATGGAAGGACAAGAGAGCTACACCATTAGCCTTCTTATTCTTCATAAGAATGGAGTTGAGCCAAAAATTAAAGGGCAAGGAAAAATTGCGGGACAAAAAGATGGAATACCAGTTATCGCGAATTACACTCAAAAAAGTGAATTAAGCTTTTGGGACAAGTTAACACAAGGTAATGTTTGGGTACATCTAGTTCGGTTTGTTATTTACTTCTTCATTTTGATAGTAGGCGCGTTAGCCATCATTATTCCAATAGCATTAATAACAGACGCTATCTCTGAAAAGAAAAAGAAGAATCGAGTTAAGAATTATAAAACCAAGAAGGGAATAGAGAATAGCCCTGAAACTGACGCGGTTTTTGAACTTTATCTTAACGGCTCTTTAGACAGTCTATCGACTATTCAGAAACTTATTGGTGATGAATCAAGATTAAAAGCAATGTTAAGAAGCATTGAAAGAAGAGAAAAGAGAGAAAGAAATCTTGAAGCGCATGGGAAGGTTGAAACAGAAGAATATTATAAAAGAGAAGAGGTTATTCATGCGCCAGATGGAATAATAAGACATAGAATCAACCCATATGAAAGCGCAGCGAGACAACTAAAAAGAGTTGACATGGTAAAATTTGAATCAAATGAATTGACAGTGAATGATAAGTTCGTCAAAGAACTCACAGATTTCATTTCATATTTAAAATTGATATAAAAAACTGTTGCCAACAATGGGTATAAAACATAGGGCGGACGGTGGTTTCCGCAAGTTTCGGGTTCTTAGCAAACTTAGTCACGGTGGACAAGTACGCAGCTCCGAAATACCCTACGTTTCATACCCGAACCGTTAGCGGGCATTAAAAAATATGAAATTAAAATTCTGCATAATATTATTATTGTTATCAGGAAATTATCTATACTCTCAAAAGTCTATAGCTAATTATTCAGCTTTTCAAATTACAAATAATCAAATTGATGACACTATTTGTTTCATAGATGAATATCAAAGAAAGTTTAAGGCAAAGTTTGATTTCAAATACCCTAAATTAGATTCTAAGTCTTTTTCTACCACGGAAATAAACTCAATAATACTTGATACCATAAAGTCTAAGACCTACTTAAATTATATAGATAATATGGTGGATTGTAACAGCGAAAACGTCTCAGAGGACTATTCTGAAACATTACAGCGTTTTAATTTAGATTATAAGGTATCATTAAGCAATAAATCAATATTATGGCTAATGTTTCAATATGAAGAATACACGGGTGGTAATGGATTTTTTCACCCAGATTTTGATGTTATATTAGACCTTCAAGATGTAAAAGCAATTAAATTTCAAGATTTGATAATAAAAGACTCAATAAAAGTCTTTAAAAATCTGATTTATAAATACACCCAGTCTGAATGGAAAATAGAAAATCAAGAAGATATTGAGAATAACGAGCCAAACCTAGGAGAAAAAGGATTTACATCTAAACACTTAGAAAATATATTTAACAATCCTATTTCAATTAAAGACGACTCAATAGAATTCTATTTTGAGGTTTACTCAAACAATTCAAACTATTCAAAACCCTTTAAGATACCGTTGAAAGAATGTAACAATTTTTTTATTTCTAAATACCATGTTAAATAAACACGACCCGCTAACATCATATAAAAATCATATGGCGGCAGCGGTTTTCGGGAGGTTTATGGTTATCTGAAATCCCACAAAATCGCTTTGGCGATTTTTGAAAAAGAAAGGAAATTAAAAAATCGCAAAGCGATTTTGCTCATTCATAAACCGCAAATTGTATCTTTACTGACCGCCCTACAATTCTTATATCGGCGTTAGCTACCATAAAAGAAACCATAGATGAATAAAACAGTATTTTCCATATTTGTAGCACTACTCCTGTTTGGTTGTAGTGAAAACAAAACAGTCGAGACTGTAGAAATAGTTAATCAAAAATATGGGGATATTCCAACTGAGCTAATTGACTCTTTACAATTGATTTCGGAAGTGAATCAAGAATTTAAAATTGATAATTCTAAATCGAACACTTTAGTTGGAGATAAAGGAACAATTCTTATAATTCCTGAAAACTCAATAACTGAACCAAATGGAGACAGCGTGAATGGGGAAATAACAATTGAATTGAAAGAAAACTTCACAATTCAAGATTTCATTACTTCAAATCTTCAAACAATTCATAATGACAGAATACTTGAAAGTAAAGGAATGATATATTTCTCAGCTAAGGACGCAAATGGAAATGAATTGAAGATTGCAGACAACACTTCAATAAGAATTCAAATTCCACAAAAAGACTTAAATAATGACCCTGACATTTTTCTAGGAGTTCGAGACACAGACGGACTAATAAATTGGCAACAAAAAGAAGAACCGACTAAGTCTTTAGTGCCATATCCAATCAAATTCATTAGCAAAAATCAATTTCCGACTGAGTGTTCTGATTTTTACGGAATCACAACAGACACGATAAAAAACAAATATTACACCTACTACGGCAACCTGTATGATTTTGAAAACACACTTTTAGCAACAAATGAATTTAAGTATCGCTATCAAAGTTCTTGTTGGGATAAAGTGGTTAAAATCTACATTGACAATCTTGACAAAAATCTATGGGAGATTGATGAAATGGTTGTAGACTTCTTTATAAAAGACTCTACTGAACGTGTCGAGTATTACCTGAACAACATTCCTCCTGGTGTCAATGGCAAATCAAGAACCAAAGAACAAGAAGAAGCTCACGAATGGTTACTCAATAATGCAAAAGAGAGTGGACATAGAAGTATTGAATGGTTTAAAAAATTAGCTAGTCAAAAGCTGACTAAAGTTGACACAACTAAATTAATTGACACTACCAAACTTGGAGACTTAAACACGGCTATGATTTCCTATGACGCTATGAAGTTTGGTTGGGTAAATGTTGACTTCTTTTATGAAGACCCTAAAGCAGTTCCTGTAAAACTAATTGCCAAAACCAACCAAAAAGCACCATTGATAAACCTTATAATAAACGGACGAAATATAATTCTCAGTGGCTCTGAACATTCTGAAAATGAGTATTGGTTTACGAAGAAGAAAGACGGGTATAACAAACTTCCGAAGGGAGAAAAAGCCACAATCATTGCCATTGGATTAAACCAGACAGAACTGCAATTTGGTGAAAAAGAAATTGTGATTGGCGATAGTGAAATTGAAAACATTGAGATGACTAGTCTTTCAGGAAATGAATTGAAAATAAAATTAGAAAAATACGGTAGCTAACAAGGTGTATAATGCATAGCTACCCTGCGGGATAGCTACGCCACCATACACAGATCGTTGTAAAGAATTCCCGAAAATTCAAAAATTTTACTTACCTTTGACGTTAGTAACGCAAAAGATATGATATTATCCTTTGGCTCAAAAGAGACTGAAAAGATTTGGAACGGAGAAAGAGTTAAGAAACTCCCACTCGAAATACAAAATATCGGTAGGAGAAAATTGAGAATGTTAAATAATTCTCAAGATATTAAAGACTTAAGAGTCCCTCCTTCTAACAGACTTGAGAAGAAAAAAGGAAATCTAAAAGAATATTATGCCATAAGGATTAACGATCAGTGGAGAATAATTTTTAAATGGAATAACGGCAACGCAAGTGACGTTGAGATAATAGATTATCATTAATAAAGTAATTATGGAAAAGCTAAATAACATACATCCAGGAGAAGTCTTACAGTTTGAATTTTTAGAGCCTTTAAAAATATCTGCTTATAAACTTTCTAAAGATTGTCAAATTCCTCAAACAAGAATTTCTGAAATCGTAAAAGGAAATCGAAGAATTACCGCTGATACTGCGTTGAGATTAAGTAAATACTTTGGTAATACTGCTAAATTTTGGCTTGGACTTCAAGATGATTTTGACATTGAGGAAGAAAGAGAAAATAAAGTAGATGAACTCAAAAAAATCAAACTATACAGTGACAGAATAGTTGCTTAGAAAAGCAAACCTTGTCAAAGTAGATTTTAATCAAATAAAATCGCAAGCATTTGCTTTTCAAATTGATGCTTAGTTTCGGTGTAAATGGACTATTTATTTGACTCGAGTATTTTCTTGTGAGTAGTTGACTCTGAGAAAAATAACTCTTTACAACACGCTGTATATTGCATTATGGGTAAGGCAGTTCGGTAAGCTGAGTAGTTGTTTTCAATCTCGCAAAATCCGCTAGCGGATTTTGTTTTGAAAAGCAATTTACAAAACCGCAAAGCGGTTTTTACTAAGTGCTAAACTGAAAGTGTAACTTTATCAAAACCACAACGCACCATACAGTAAACGTTGGCGGTAATTAAAATGACACCACTAAGAAACATATCATTCCTGATTTTGACTCTCCCAATTTTTGCATTTGGACAGACAAAAAACTTTAAGGACGAGCTTGGGCGAAAACAAGGCGTTCACGATGGTTATTCAGGAAGTTGGCTGTTTGAAAGGACATACAAGAATGATACATTAAATGGCTTTTTTCGAAAATTCACTAAAAATGGCACAACTTGGTCGACAGGATATTTTAAAAATGGGCTTAAAGACAGTTTGTGGCTTGAGTTCTATAAAGACCGAACTGTAAAAAAAAGAGAGTTCTACAGAGCAGGAAAAAAATACGGTGAGTCTATTCATTACTTTGAAAATGGACACATAAGCTATGTTGCCAATTTCGACAATGACACATTGGTAGGTGAATCAATTAACTATTACCAAAGTGGTTCTATCAGGTCAAAAGGAAATCGTCAAAATGGAACATGGACTGAGTTTTACGAAAACGGGAAAATAAAATCTAAGCAGAAATTCAGAAATGGAAATCTATGGAGTCAAACATTCTTTTTTTCAATTCATGGTGACACTTTATTTCCGAGACAAATAAAGCCAAAACTCATAGCCAATGACACTTCTATAATTAACAATACAGACCTAAAAGTTTATTTACTTTTCGATTCGCACGACAGTTTAAATAGACCGATACAATTTGGACCGTCCTTATTTGGGGGCTATATCCCTGTTTGCAAAAACGAACTATTGACAGTTCATATTGGGGCAATCAACTTTCTATTCAAACCAACAGGACTTTGGGTTTATGAACAAATTGACACAACCTGCTATCAGAAAATAAAGGTGAATGGTTATACAACAAACCGAAAAGTAAAAGAGTTGAAAAATGGTGAGTATGACATAAGCTATGAACTTGAAATGAAAAACTTCAAATCCAGGCTCGGAAAAATACAAGTTGAGCGAAAGCAAATGCAGTGTGACGACACAGGAAGAAATCCTGTAACCATTACAAGAAACAGAGAACAGCTTATATTTAAGGACATTGGAAACCTGATTTTCTTTGAATTTGACACAGACAGTGACGGAAGGAATGAATTATATCTTCTAAATTATTTTAGCTGTCAGGGACAATTAGAAATATACAGAATAGAAGAATAATAAAAGAAAAACTACCGCCAACAATCGCTATAAAAACATGCCCTTCGGGACACGTTTCATAGCGGGAACGTTGTGCTTAATGAAAAATAAATGAAACATCTTTTCACATCCATACTTGCATTCAGCTTTTTTCTTTTTGGTTATGGGCAGTCAACCCCTAGTATTATGGGCAGTGATGCAGTAGAAATTGTCGATGAGCTTTCAACCAAAATATTGTCTGATTATCTATATCCAAAAAAGGCTGAAATTATAGCTACAAGATTAAATAATTACAGAAACCAGTTGATCAGCAATGAAATGATTGAAACTAAGGTATTCACTGATGACGTAAACGCAATAATGTTTGATGCAACTAAAGATCATCATTTAAAATTCTATTTCGACCAACAAAAATTTGAGACATTTCAAGAAAAAAATCAAACAATTATAGATTCACTCGAACGAGAACAATATCGTAGAGTAAATTTTGGCGTTCAGAAAGTTGAGAACCTTACTAATAATATTGGTCTGCTTCGTCTGAACAAATTTCAACGGTATGAAGATGTGCAAGAAGTTCTGCTTGGTGCAATGATGACACTTGCGAATTCTGATGCCGTGATTATCGACCTTAGAATTAATGGAGGAGGAGATGGAAGAACGAAAGAATATTTAGAGGCATTCTTCTTATCTAAAGAGGAGTATTTTAACCGTGAGACTGAGTTTATAAATACAACAGAGTATAGAGCGATTAAAGGATCCTGTTCAATCTGTAGCCAGCTAGAAAGAGTTCCATTATATATTTTAACCGGAAATGGCACATTCTCCGCAGCAGAAGGTTTCTGTTATGACATACAACAATCAGGTCGAGGTCAAATTATCGGAACTAAGACCAAAGGAGGAGGTCACTCAGGTTCTAGTATTGCTTTGAAAAATGGATTTTTAGTATTCATACCTGTCAGTGGTAAAAGCTCTCCAATTGAAGGTATAGGGATAATACCTAATCAAGAAACGCGTGAAGATCTAGCTCTCCTAGCCGCAAAAAAGCGAATCATTGATGACTTCATTTCCGAATGTTCTGATTCAAATCTTCTCCAACAATACAAATGGAATAGCCAGACTATCAATGCCTATCTTGCTAATCACCAACTGAGTAATCAAATACTAGAATCTTTTGAGGGTGAATACAGTGCAGGGTTTTCTGTGAAAGTTATTGATAGCAATTTGTATCTAGTAAATGACGAGAAGGAAATGAAATCAAAGCTAATCGCAATTGACGAGGGCTATTTCATTGCAAGTGAGAAAAATGATTTTGGAGAAGGAAATTATAGAATTCAGTTCCTCAATGATGGTCAAGCTAAACTGCAAGTGAATCTAGGAGTCAAGGTTGCGGAAATGCCACTTAAAAAGAAAAACTAAGCACAACAAAGCCTATAAGCAATAACGCCCTTCGGGACGCCAATGCTCATAGCCAAACCGTTATGGGCAATTCAATAATGGCTGATAAAAAAATAATACTAAGTCTAATTCTAACGTTAACTATTACCTCAGTTTATGCAGAAGGACAATATGGAATGGAAGCCTTTTTTGATAAAATGGCATTAATAGGTGTTTTTATTTACACTCTAATTATTGGGATTATTACAATAATCATTAAAAAAGTTGTTTCAAAAAAGGTCTCACTAAAAACTGTCCTATTATCATTCTTGAGTCCATTGGCAGTATTCACAATCTTATACCTTATTGTTGACTCGATTTTTTTTGGGTTGCCTTATATTTTTATAAAAGGGTTATTTGAATAATATATTGAAATTAAAAACACTATTAAAACTAAGTTGATTATAGACAATTCCACAAATGAGAAATTCAAAGAAAATAACAATTCTTGTTTCACTAAGTCTATTGGTTTATCTATTATATAAATTAAAGTCGACTCCAAGCGGAATGTTTTTGACAGGTTTTGCTCTCGGTTTGACTGTAATTTCTATTACTGTCTTTGGCATTTTAATAAGCTTAGTAATTGTAAAAGCATTTTATAAGAAGTTTGACTTTTGGTCAATTTTTTTCTCACTGACAATTCCATTTTTTCTATACTTCCATTACAAGTTATACTCACCAGACCTGAAGATAGTCGTTCCAGAAAATTATACCGGAAAAATTAATTTGGTAAAGTCTGATGTTCCGTCTAATGTTTTGACCGTTGACAGTAATGGCATTGGATATATTACAGATTGGACTTTTAATCATTCATATAAAAGACCTATTGTCGTTGATGTAAACGGTCTAATTATTGACTCCCTGTTAGTCGGTTTTAATCCAACTAATTTTTGGAGTGTGACTAGTTCATTTTCGACCAATTCAGACAAGAAGTTAATATCAAAATCTTTTAAAATTGTTAATCCACAGACTAACAGTTCTAAAAAGGAAGAGAATCAAAAAAAGATTTGGGATACACTAATGATCAATGAAGAATCTGTGTTAATTCATAGCTTGGATTCTGCGGAAATTGAAGTTCTGAAAGCTGAAAATGAAGATAACTTTTATACCGCAGTCGATGACATAATGTGGTACACTAATATGTTGACTAAAAAACTTGATAGTTTAAAAAAACCAGTAATTTATACTACTTCGGATTACATAAAAGTTTTTATAGAGAATTCTGAATATCAAATAATTGATACCAACACCCTATATTATCAGACAATCTATGAATTTGAAAATGACTCTTTGAAAGAGAAAGAGTTATTTGAGCTAATGGATAAATATAAAGTTAACTTGTAGTCATCGGTTAGAGAACAAGACTGATAAAAAAAAAGCCCATAACATTAAATATAGTGCATAGTGAGTCAGCAGGTTAAGAAAGTTGATTTACTCTCTAATACTCCGTAAAATTCGCTCCCGATAGCTATCGGGACGAATTTTGTAGAAAAGAAAATGTATCGGTGCTCTGGAGATTGGTAATGGAATTTGGAGAGTCTTTTATAGAAAGTATTTTTAGGATTCGTTCATGAAAAATCAAGAAAAGAACATGAAAAAACAATTAAAGTTTATCAAAAAATAGTGTAACTCATGTATCTTTAACTGTGTAACGCATGTATCTTAACGAACAGTGAAAGAACAACCATTTATCGATTGACAATATTTAAATGACAATAATGAAGAAACCAATTTTAATAGTTTTGACACTTGCGACGACCTTTTGTCTAGGATTCGCTTTTAAGTCAATATCAACAAATAACAACGATAATAATATGAAAAAGGTAACAGGAATTGGCGGCGTATTTTTTAAATGCAAAGACCCAAAGTCGACAACAGAATGGTATCAAAAACACCTTGGACTTGATACTAATCCATATGGTGCGACTTTTGAATGGTATGAAAGTCCTGACAGTACAACTAAAGCTCAAACACAATGGACACCATTTGCCCAAGACTCAAAATATTTTGACAAGGGATTTATGATTTGTTACCGAGTTGAAAACCTAGAAACACTCGTTGAAGAATTGAAAAAAGAAGGCGTAACCATTGTGGACAAAATTGAAACGTACGACTATGGCAAGTTTGTTCATATCCTTGACGGAGAAGGAAACAAGGTTCAACTTTGGGAAGCAATAGACTAAATAGCAGGCAAAAAGCTGAAATTGAACGAACCAAAAAATACCTAACCGCTAACATTGTATAACCGACAATAGGCTTGTGATAAAGTATTAAGAGTGAAAAGTCCAAACTCGATCAATATAGCAGGTATCGTTAGAACTTGTACTGAAAAGGACATTCAAATTGAACTGATTAATTATTAAATTGATGAAACTTAATCAAATCTACGATTCAATCAGCTAGTTATAAATATGACCAACAAAAAAAATCCCACATTGCTTTGCAATGTGGGATTTCCTGCTCTAGTGATCGAGACAGGATTCGAACCTGTGACCGTCTGCTTAGAAGGCAGATTTTTTTATTTCCGATAGTTTCTCTTATTTTCTTTTTCTATCATTAGTAGCACTTTACGTAATATTTCTTTCTTTTTATTACCTCTTTTTAGTCAATAATTAACCTTTTGTGTGTATCTTGTGTGTATCAAATAAAGGCATTAAAGATATGGTTACCATTCAGATAATTCAAGATACCCGGGTACAAAAGAAGGATAAAACCTTTAGAATAAAACTGAGAGTTACTTTTCAAAGAAAAAGAAGATACTACCCCCTACCACAATCGTTGACCATAGATGACTGGGAGAAGGTACAATCACCTAAATCTAGAGGTGAACACAAAGAGCTCAGACTCTATTTTAATAAGGTGGAGCAAAGAGCAAATGAAGTACTCAAAACTATCGAAATCTTTACTTTTCAAGAGTTTGAAAGAAAATTCAATGGTAGCAAAAGTGAAGAAGTAAACGTTTTTTCTCACTTTGATGCTTATATAAAAGAACTCAGAGAGGAAGAAAGAATTAACACCGCTGTTTGTTATGAATGCACAAAAAACTCCCTTCTTAAATTCCTCAAAAAGAACAGAAAATCTAGCTTGACGTTCATTGACGTTTCAGTAGAATTCCTAAAGAAATATGAAAAGTGGATGTTGGATAACGGCAACAGTACAACAACAATAAGTATTTACATCAGGAGCCTAAGAACAATGATTAACCTGGGAATAGATAAAGGACTCTTAGAACGCCAATATTACCCATTTGGAAAAAGGAAATATGTGATTCCATCCGCTAAGAACATCAAAAAGGCATTGACACTAGAAGAGATTAAAAGAATAGTAGAATACACTCCTAAATCTGAAAGACAACATTGGGCTAAAGATTTTTGGATCTTGAGTTACCTGTGCAATGGAATAAACATTAAGGACCTTGCCTTATTAAAATTTGAAAATCTCCAGGAGAATCAAATTTCATTCTATAGAGCTAAAACAAAAAACGCCTATCGAGCAAATCCCAAATTAATTACAATCGCTTTATTGCCTCAAGCAAATACAATAATTGAGCGCTTGTCATCTAAAAGTAAAGCGCCAAATAATTACATATTTGATATTATAAACGATACCGATGATGGCAATACCCAACGTAGAAATATCCAACAAACTACCAAACTAATTAACAAATACATGAAGCAGATTGGAGAAGCTCTCGAGATTGATAAACCTCTAACCACTTACGCTGCCAGACACAGTTTTGCAACTGTACTAAAACGTTCCGGGGCATCTATTGAGTTTATTAGCGAAAGTCTTGGCCATAAGAACGTCCAAACAACCGAGAACTACCTCGATAGTTTCGAATTGGAGACCAAATTGGAAATGCAAAAAAGTTTACTAAATTTCTAAAATCAACAATTGCAGCAATGAATATTACACCTTTAGAAATATTTAGAAGTATCTGTTACGGAGATAGACATCCGGATAACCTTAATCTAAAAGATGATATTTTCAATCAAATGTATAATCAGATTGAATTCAAACTTCCTCCATTAGAATCAAAGTTTCAAATTCAATTCTCTCGACCGAAGAATGAAAAGTGTCAATACTACGTTCAGCTAATAAAATATTCAGCTTTCAAATATTTAAATGAAACTATAGCTCGAATTGAAGAAGCACCTAATGAATCAACAAAGCAATTCAATACAAACCATCCACTTCAAAGAGAACTCATCACTTTCATAGATAGGATCGATTCTCTTTTAGCTAAAGCAAAAAAAGGTCTAACCCATATCAGCCAAAAGGATAGCTTATCACCTCGATCTGTTCTTGGTCCTGAAGAAGGATTTATAGACTATTGCTTTGTATTCATGAATTTAAAATATGCGCTTATATACATCTATCTTGAAATTCAGGAAAATTACAAAGACTATGTAACTAGTATTATTAAAGAGTTAAACGATTTTGAATCAAACCCTATTAACCTATTAAATTATTTTGAAATTCAAATTGAAAGAAAGAAAATTCAGGTTTCAAAAAACAAAAAAGAAGCATTCCATTCTTATAAACTAATTAATTACCCTGCCAATAACAACAAGCTAACTGACGTTCTAACCTATCTTAAGAAAATAAACAAGGTACATGAAGATTGTACATTAAAAGACTTTAAAAAAGTATTTTCAGGAGAACCGATTGATAATCCTATTATATGGACAGGAGGCATAAGTGGACTTTATTATTTCATCAAGAAGTTGACAGAATTAGAGAACGTTACTATTGAGCCTTGCAAGGATAATCACTGGTTGATTGCCACAAAGTGTTTTATTGAAGAAGGCGGTAAAAAATATACAGTTAGCAGAATAAAAAGTCAAAAGGTTCCCAAAAAATCATTCCTTGAAATTGAAAAAGCAGTAAAGTTTTTAGAGTAGCACTCTATACGTCTATTTTTTATTTATTTCTTTTTATCCTTTTTTACATATTTATTCCCTTTAGTTACCCTTCTTAGAAAAACTCTACACTCTACGCTCTACTCTAACCTCAGCGTAGAGTAAAATTTTCACTTCCAATTCGTGCTAAACTTTGTCTCATCAATCTGATTAACAGGTTGTGACTTTAGCGCTAAAGTCCATTTTTAAACTTAATTCATTTAACAATGGACGAATTAAACAAAAGGTTTGATTCCTTAGAAAAACTAATAAAGGATCAAGCAATACAACAGAAGGAAGTTTTAAACTTCAATGAAGCATGTCAGTATTTAGAACTGTCGCAATCGCACTTGTATAAATTAACAAGTGCAGGTAACATTCCATTTTATAAACCAAATGGAAAGAAAATTTATTTCAAAAGAGAGGAGCTTGAAAATTGGTTACTCCGCAACCGCAGTATTTCATCAGATGAAATCGAGCAGCAAGCTGAAGAGTTCATCATTAAAAAAGGGAGGGCTACATCATGAATCAGATGATAGATCTACTCCTCAACCTTACTGAGGAAGTAAAACGGATTGCAGCATGCATCAAACAGTTTCGAAAAACGCCATTAGAGCAGTTCAATGAAACTTGGTTAGATGCTCAAGAGGTTATGCAAGCCTTACACATTAGTACAAGAACCTTGCAAACACTTAGAGACAATGAAACACTCCCTTTCAGCCGTATCAATGGAAAATTCTATTACAAGCTGTCCGACATAGAGCAGCTTTTAAACTCCAATTATTCACTTTTTAAATCGGATAAAAATGGAATTTAATAAAGAATTGATATTGAATAAAACGCATTATGGAATAACCATTTATGCTCATATCTTGAAAAAGTATTACCCAACTGAAACAGTCCTTTCCCTTTCGGGGAGGGACTGTAAACCAACCAAGAACCCATTTAATCAAGACAAACCTAGCTTGTTGATTAAGATTCTAAATGGCTGTGCTTTATTTCTAGATTCTGTTAACGACTTATTGTGCGGAGATCCATTTGATTTTGCTGAATTACATTACAAACTGAATGGTTCAAAGTTATTACATAAACTAAATGAAGACATGCATCTTCGATTAGAATTAGCCAATGGCTTTTATAAAGAACGTCCTGAACCAGAAGGAAAGTTTTGGGAAGGAAGAGAAGTTTTTGAGCCACCTGTATTTAGTTATTTCTCAAAACCAATATCTAACATTTATCCTAAACGTAAGATTGATTTAGTTGACTTATATAATGAAATTAAAGGGTCAAGGTATATTGAATGTACTAAGAAGCTAAGGGAAATTGAGAACATTAAGGATGCTCGAAAATTCAAGGCTAGTCAATTTGATTATGTCACCTTTTCAGGGATCTTTTCAAAAAGAACGGATAAAGAATTAATTGAACATTCAGGACTTCTAACTATTGACTTTGACCACATTGAAAATGTAGAAGAATTAAGAAACAAGCTATTAAGCGATGAATATTTTGAAACTGAAATGCTCTTTACCTCCCCTTCAGGTGATGGATTGAAATGGGTAATCCCTATAGATCTATCCGAAGTAAACCATCAAGAATACTTCAAAGCTGTAGCCAATTACATTCACTCAATTTATGGGTTAGAGGTAGACCAATCCGGAAAAGATATTTCCAGAGCTTGCTTTTTACCTCATGACCCAACAGTTTACTTAAACCCAAAATATTATTAAAATGTCAAAGAAATTTAATCCATTGGAGTGGGCAAATAAACCCACTCCAACTAAAATAGAACCTGTAGAATCAAAACAAAAAGTCACTCCCAATAATCCAATTAGGGATACTCAATATGAAGTTGAACAAATCATTCAGCAAATTGAATCCAACCAAATTGATGTTGCCTCTGCTTACGCAGATTGGCGTAACATTGGTTTTGCTTTTGCAGATGAATTTGGAGAAAATGGAAGAGACTATTTTCATCGAATTAGCTGCTTTTATAGCGACTATTCTCAAGCTGATTGCAATTTGCAATTTGATAATTGTTTAAAATCGAAAGGACGAGGCGTTTCTTTGAAAACCTTCTTTTTTCATGCAAAACAAGCAGGCGTTAAGTTGGGCGTCCCTCAACTAAATAAACTTATAATGGATGTAGATAAGGATCAAGTTGAAAATGTTCCAACTTTACCTGAATCTATATTCCCTTCCTTGCCAGATTATTTAAAAAGGATTACTTCAATTTGTACCTCAGCAGAAGAAAGAGACATCATGTTATTAGGTTCAATTGTGGCAATAAGCGCATGTCTTCCAAAGCTATTTGGACGTTATGCAGGAAACAAATTATACTCAAATTTATTTCTCTTTATAACTGCCCAAGCTTCTGCAGGGAAAGGCCGCTTAACACTTTGCAAATTATTAGTCAATCAAGTTCATTTAGAATATCGGAAACAGGCTAAACAAATGAAACAACAATATGAAGTGGATTTAAATGAATACAATGCAAATAAGGGAAGTGATAGTAATATCGAAAAACCTCAAAAGCCACCAGAGAAAATGCTGTTTATACCCGCAAATAATAGCTCTACAGGCGCTTATCAGCTATTAAATGATAGCGAGGGAAAAGGACTCATTTTTGAAACCGAAGGCGATACATTAGCCAAGGCATTTAAGAGCGATTACGGCGACTATAGTGATGGTTTTAGAAAAGCTTTTCACCATGAAACTATTGCATATTATCGCAGAACTGATAGGGAATTAGTAGAAATTGATCATCCAAGATTGTCTGCTGTGTTATCAGGCACTCCCATGCAAATAGCTGCGTTAATTCCATCTGCAGAAAACGGTTTATTCAGTCGCTTTTTATTCTACTTTATGAATATTAAAGCAGAGTGGAAAGATGTATTTGAAGAAACCACAGATGAAGGTTTAGAATCCTATTTCGAGAAATTGGGTGAAGAGTTTTACGACTTATATCAAAGTCTGCAACAGCAAGCGGAAGTAGAATTTTCCTTTTCTATAGCACAAAAAGCAAAATTCAATGAATACTTTGCTAAAATGCAAGATCAATACATCGCTATTCAAGGTTTAGATTACATGGCTAGCATCCGTCGTTCAGGAGTAATTGCATTTCGTATTGCTATGGTTCTTTCTTCTTTGCGCATTATGGAAACAGGTGAAATTAACTCCCCACTAATTTGCAATGATCAAGATTTTGAAACGACATTATCAATTACTACCATTCTACTAAAACATTCAAGTAAAGTATTTTCAGAATTACCTGCACCAGAAAAACCAAAGTTGAGAAAAAACAGAAAGCAAAAGTATTTAGATGTTTTACCTCAAAGTTTCAATCGTCAAGACTATTTGTTAAAGGCAAAAGAGCTTAATATCCCTGAAAAAACAGCAGAGGGCTACATTACTCAATTTGTAAAAGCAGGCTTAATTCATAGAGAGAAACAGGATTGTTATATAAAATGAAAACCTTTTAATGTAACTTATCACTTAGATTAAATGGGACAATTTTATTTCTCATAATCATTTTGTTATCAAAATGCCTAGCTAAGGCCATATACTTTTTAGTTATTAACCCCCTTTCATCATTCCTTCCTTGATGAAATAATCGAATACATTTACAATTATCATGTTCAAAGATACTTTTCAAAAGAACTCTATCAGACAACCCTAATGAATGTCCTAATATTTGAACCTCAAATTGCTCATATTCTAAAAAATTTATTAGATGTAAATAATTATTACTTAAAGGATAGCGAAAAGATTTTAAATGCGACAAGTACTCATCCTCTCCACTAAGTTCTAGTTCAGAATACATTGGATGGGTATCATCACCATAACCAAAGATTATTTCACTTGGATTTTGCACACTCCCATGAATATTAATAGTTTCAAAATTTTCCCTTTCGTTTTTATTCCAATTTAAATGATTGCTTAGTAGGTTAGTATAATTAAAGTTGACAATTAAGCCTTTATTTATCACCTCAGTAGTTTTTCCTATTGTATCCGCTTTATTAAAGAACTCTTTGAAAAGTTTTACATCCATTGGTTTATTAATATTTTCTAAAACTGAAAATGGATAACCTGCATTTCTATAATTTAACATGGCTGAAATATTAGCAAGATAATTCGCTAATAACTTTTTAATATGCTCAAATTCTATATTTAATAATTGAGCTGATCTCTTTTGAGATAATTCATATTCCCTTTCTTCATTATATTCTCCAACTGTTTTGTGTTTTAAAACCTTTCCTTTATAAATATCTACTAGTGATTTAAAATAAAATCCTTCAATATCACGCCAATTGAGGTCTTTTAAGGTCTTTTCAAAAAATTCTGATTTAAGGTATATTTCAAAATAATTTTCTTCATCTTTTATTAATTCTCCTTCATGGTCATATGAACCAAATTCATGTTGATTCTTTATGATAAAATTTCGATTCCTTAAGATGCCAGCCAAAGCAGTTATCGAATTTAATTTTTCAAGATCTATTCCACCAGTTCCTATCTTTTCTACAGTTAAAAGTTGATCTTGAAAGATTTTTTTTGTCTCAATCACTTGATTTACTATATCTTTTATATAAGCAACCAAAAAGTCCTCATAAGATGTCTTTAATCCTGCTGCTAAATCATACCCATTCCCAATTAATACTAATCTATTCATTTACCTAATTTTATCAATTCAACAACAATATCATAAAATTCTTTCAAGCCTGCTATAACTATAAAACCTACTAAACAATAAGCAACAATCTTATTATTTTTCGACCAATCAACAATTTTGTCAAATTGTGACTTTTCGTCTCTATATCCTCCAGCTTCAAAAAACAACCTGCCCTTACCTGTAATTTTCGCTACTCTTAGCTTATTAAAAGGTGGTTCTTCTGCTTTTGGGTGTTTTATATAGCCATCTTCTATAAGTGAGTCAAATGCTGTAAATAAATCATGTTTGGAAAATGGAATTTCAATTTTTTTTGCAACCATATCTAAGTATACATTTACCTTTAATTCATAAAAAATACCTAAAACTGTATTCAACACAATTTGATAATCATTTTTTAAAGGTACTCTAGCAACTTTTCCATTTATTTTTTTCATTTTAATCCTTTAAAGGTTTCTAAGGAAACCAAGGATTTTAAGGATTTCTAATTACTCAACATCCTTTACTTCCTCAACTTCCCTAATTTACTTTTTATACAAAGTTACATTTTCTTTCTTTTATTTTCCTATCTTTGGTCAATATTAATCTTGACAATATTTGTCCAATTGGAAACTTTAGCAGAAATTTTAAAACAAAAACGAGAAAGCAACGACCTACTCTTAAGAGAAGTAGCGGCAGCTGTCAATATCGATCAATCTTTACTTTCAAAGTTCGAAAAGGGAGAAAGAATTCCTACTCCTAAACAAGTAAGAGAGTTTGCAAAATACTATCACATCAGCGAAGAGCAGCTAGAAGTGGTTTACTTGAGCGATAAAATATATCAAGAGCTAAAAGGAAACCCCTTAGCTAACCAAGCAATTCAATTAACTTATCAGAAGATTCAAGAATTTGAGAATTCAAAAATTAAAAAGAAATAACATACTATGTCTATAATAAACGAAGGATTAAACAAAGGCATCATAAAATTTGATGAAGATGGTAAATACATTACATATGTTGCACCTGAAAAGAAATACCGTTACGCTGATCCAGAGGAGAAAGTAAGAGCGGAAGTATTCTGCTCATTGGTTTTAGAGTATGGCTATTCACCTAAACGAATGAGTTTAGAACTAACGGTTCCTAGAAGGACCCCTAGTGATTTAGCCGACATCGTAATATTTGATGACGATGAAAAATTGAGCCCATACATCGTAGTTGAATGTAAAAAACCAAAAATAACAGAAGCAGAGTTTACTCAAGCTATAGAGCAAGGTTTTGGTAATGCAATTTCATTGGCTGCACCCTTCATGCTAGTATCTTCAGGCATTAAAACCAATGCTTATGATGTGGCTAATTATGCTACTTTAGAAAGAGTAAAAAACTTAATTGCAGATATTCCTCGTTTTGGTCAATCAGGAATTACAAAAGCGAAGTACTATAAAGGTGGTAGAGATGAAGATGGTAACCCCGCAAAAGACATAAAAGTTGTTGACCAAAGTGATTTAACTAGAATATTTGAACAAGCACATCAGGCTCTTTGGGCGGGTGGTAAACGAAATCCATCTGAGGCATTCGATGAATTAGACAAACTAATCTTTTGCAAAATTTGGGATGAACGCAAACCACGAAAAAAAGGAGATCCTTATGCTTTTCAAGAATTTACCGGAGAAGACCCTAAAGACCTTTTGGATAGAGTTCAAAACATTTATAACGAAGGAAAGGTAAAAGACCCAGAAGTCTTTAAAGAACCCATAAGGCTTTCAGCAACTGAACTGAAAACAATTGTAGGGTACTTATCAGAATTAAACTTACATGATACTGACTTAGATAGCAAAGGACGTGCTTTTGAAACTTTCTTAGGTTCATTCTTTAGAGGTGATTTTGGTCAATACTTTACCCCAAGAGAAGTGGTTGATTTTATTGTGAAGGTATTACCAATTGATAATGAAAGTTTAGTGCTTGATACATCCTGTGGTAGTGGAGGTTTTCTATTATATGCACTTGATAAGGTTAGAAAAATTGCTGATCAGAAAGCTGAGGAAGGTTATTTCACTCTCCAATCCAAAGATCATTGGAAGTTTTGGCATGACTTTGCTGAGAATAATCTATACGGAATTGAAATTTCAGAAGGAATTGCGCGTACTGCTAAAATGAATATGATTATTCATGATGATGGCCATACGAATGTAGTAGCAGTTGATGGACTTTTTAGTGCAAAGGATATTCGTGAAAAGACAGGAAACAAAGAATTTAAAGAAAATCATTTTGATTTTATAATTACAAATCCTCCTTTTGGTTCTAGCATAAAAAAAGCCGAGCAAGCCTATTTGAAAGATTATGCATTAGGGCAAAAAGACATCAATTGGATTGAACAACGCCTGAAAAATAAAACAAAAACAGATACAAGACCAAGCCAAAGCACCGAAGTGTTATTCATTGAACAATGCTATCGCTTTTTAAATGTTGGTGGTGTTTTAGCTGTGGTTATCCCTGATGGTATACTAACCAATTCTAGCTCCCAATATGTGAGAGATTGGATTGAGGAGCATTATAGAATCATGTCTGTAGTTTCATTACCTCAAACTGCCTTTGCTGCCAACGGCGCAGGAGTAAAAAGTTCAGTAATGTTTTTAATGAAACTTGCTCCGGCTGAAACAGCAAAAATCAAAGAAATAAAAGAAAAACTACAAGACAGATTATATTTTTCGGATCAATACCAAGGCGAAATTGGACGATTAGAAAACGAAAAGAAAGAAACCTTAAAAACAGGTCAAGGATTTAATCCTTCAAGAATTGATTGGGAGAATGAAGAAAATGCCCAACTTATTGCAGGTATTGATTTACCCGACTTTCTAAATAAACTCAATAATACCACAAAAAAAACGGTAGAATACAAAACTTGGAGAGCGGACACTTCTCAATATTACAACGAAAAGATTGATGAAGTAAAAGAAAATCTTCAAGATGAATATTTAAAACGATTAGGTGAAGAACTGACAGACTACCCTATTTTCATGATCATTGCTGAAAACATAGGCTATGATGCTACAGGACGAAAATCAGGAGTAAATGAGTTAGAACAAATAGCTCCTGATCTAAAAACATTTATAGAACAAGCTAAAAAAGGCCAACAGCCTTTTTTCGTCTAAGCCCCGATTATGATGAAGATCGTTTCTTCATTATCAATCGGGGCGGCCTTACTAAAAGGCATGACCCATTTTATTATATTCCAAGCATACTTGAAATAGAACAAATGGTTTTAAACAGTGGAGCCGTTCCATTACGTCAATTTGTGACAAAAATGGCTAGTGGAGCAACGCCAGCTGTTGCTGAATATGAAAAATACTATGCTACCGAAGCGGATGGGATACCTTTTATAAGAGTTCAAAACTTAAAAGAGACAGGTGTATTAAAATTATCAGATACTAAGTTTATCAATGACTTTACACATCAAAACGCTTTAAAAAGAAGTCAAGTTTCAGAAAACGATCTATTGGTTAAAATTACAGGTGTTGGCAGAATGGCAGTAGCTAGTGTTCCTCCGATTGGATTCGTTGGTAATATCAATCAACACAGTGTAGTTATAAAAACAGAAAGCAGAAATATAAGTAAACAATTAGCTGCTTTTCTTAATTCTGATATTGGAGAAAAATTAGCAAGTAGAAGGGCTACAGGGGGCACTCGCCCTGCATTAGACTATCCCGCATTGCGCTCTATTCCTGTAATTTGTGATGAGAGAATATTAAATATTGCTGAATCTGCCAGAAAAGAAAAAAACCAAAAAGAACAAGAAGCCAAAGAGTTATTGGCAAGTATTGATGTTTATTTATTAGGTGAATTAGGTATTAATTTACCAGAGCAAGAAGATAATACCATTGAGAATAGAAGTTTTAGAACATCGTATAATAAATTATGTGGTAACAGACTTGACCCAAAAAAGTATTCTAATAAGACTGAAGCACTCTATGAATCAATTGAAAATTCAGAATACCCTAATAGAGTTTTAAAGTCATTGATTACACATGCTTCGTCAGGCGATTGGGGTGATGAAGTTTCAGAAAGCTTCAATAATGAATTATATCAAAAGTCATTAGTTCTTAGATCAACTGAATTTAGCAATGATTTCAATTTAAACATAGATGGTTCAAGAGTCAAGTATAGATTAATATCAAGAAACAAAATTGAAAAACTTGATATAAGAACCGATGATTTGCTTTTAGAAAAGTCAGGAGGTAGTCCTGATCAGCCTGTAGGTCGTATCGCAATATTAACAAAAGATTTAGTTAATAATAACAACTTAGGGTACAGTAATTTCATTCACAAATTTAGAGTTGATTCAGAAATAATTTACCCCAACTACGCATTTGCGTTTCTAAAAACCATGCATAACATTAAGTTAACTGATACCATGCAAAGCCAAACTAATGGAATTAGGAATCTTATTATGAGTGAATATTGGAATCAAATTATTTCGCTACCTCCTTTGGAAAAGCAAATTGAAATTGCCAATCAATTCTTTTATTTAAAACTTTCAGCAGAACAACTTTTAATAAATGCTGCTAATGATTTTGAAAATGCAAAACAACAAATAGAAGACATCATTTTAAATCAAAATTGATATGGTAGAAAACGAAAAAGACATAATAAACTTTAAGGATGTATATGAAACATATTGGAGATGTAGAGATATTGAAATTTCCAATTTGTGGCAACGTTCGGTTTTCTTAACTGCTTTTTTACTAGGTTGTTTTGCTGCCTACGGTTTAATTGTCCCTCAATTATTAGAACTCCTAAGTGATGTCAATAATCAAGCATTCTTAATTCTAAATATTGTCGCCTTTGCAGTTTCCTTAATCGGTGTTGTTTTCTCAATTCTTTGGATTAAAATGGGAAAAGGCTCTAAGGCATGGGTTGAAGCATATGAGAAAGCAATTATAGCCTCAGAAAAAAACGATGAATTAGCCAACAAAGCTGCTCAGAAATACGGCGGTTTTGCATATCATGCATTACCAAACTATGAAGGGGTTGAAATAAAAAACAAGTTGCTAAGCCAGAAAGCAGGGGAATATTCCGTTTCTAAAATAAATATTGGCATTGGTCAAATTTTCTTGTTCGTGTGGCTTGCAATTGGCATTACTCATTCAGCAATCGTAACCTTTTCATCTTTTCATAAATGCATAATTCCATATACGGTAATAGCAGTCATAGTCTCTTATTTCGCAATTTATAGATTCATTGGAAGAAAAAAGGCATTTAAAAGCGGAGCAATTAAATATTACAGAAAAAATGATTAAAAACGAAATAACCTTTCAGCGTAAAATAAAGAAGAAAGAGCTTGATTTGGGGTTTCTCTACATTCCTGCCCAAGCGCGAGATTATTTTCCATCAACGAATAGTTCTATAACTTTTAGTGCGGAAGGTGTTTCTGATGCAGAGCAAACTTACAATTCAGATTATAACCGTCTATTTGGTTTAACTGCATTTTATAAAAAGCATCAGCTTGCTATAGATGATTTAGTGCAAGTAGAAGTGAATAAAAAAGGCATTTATATCTCCATTCCAAATAAAACAATTATTGAGGATGAAGAGGAAATTGAGGAAGACGATATAATTGATTTCTCAGGGCTTTCGTCAGTTGCCAAAGGCAATATAGCAGAAGACAGAATTAAAGAAATTATTTTGTTAAATAGTGGCGGATTATTAGGTGTTTATCGCCCTGTTTCAGACACCAGAGGTATTGATTTAATAGTAATGAAAGAAGACCAGTTTCACACCCTATTTCTACAAGTAAAATCTCGTTTTCAAGTCAACCAAAAAGATCAATTAATCTTAACCATAAAGAAGAGTTCTTTCAAGATTCACCCTTCTAACTATTTAGTTGGCATATCTTTTGAACCTGAGACCGCTGAAATAGGTGAAAACATTCTATTAATGCCTTCAAAAGAAGTAGATAGGTTGGCTACTAAAGTTATCAATAAAGGTCAAGAATATTACAGAATCAATGTAAAATATAGCAAAGCAAAATCAAGCAAATTCAAAAAATACTTTATGAGTAAAAAGGAGCTAGTAGATCAACTTCTTGACAAATTAGACCTCATGAGTGAATTATTAATTTAATACTACTACCTATGTCAAATCAAAATCTATTCTTCAATGTTTTAACATTTAGTCTACCGAAAGAAACTGCAACCATTTACATATCAGACTGCAGATATGATAACTCTTTTAAACTATATAACGATTTTTTACCTAAAAAATTTCATTCAATTTACCCCAATTTTGAAGGAAAGCATGCATTCACTACTTTGCTAAAACCCTCAACTGAAGCAACAGCTTTTGAATTAAAGTACGACGAAATGCACCCGACTTTAGTCAAAAAAATATTTCAAGACAAACTAGTAGCATACTTTAAGAGCTTACCTAAAATATCATATAAAACAAACTTCACACATGATTTACAAGTTTTCATTCCTTTAAATGAGACTCACACTGACAAAACAATTCAATTGAGAAAGTTTACATTAAAATTGCAGCTAAGAGAGCTTTCTCATAAAATGGAGCTTGTCATTTCTTATGATGGAGAATCGCTCTTGCATAAAGAGCCATCAGCTAGTTTACCTTTAGTCCCTCAAGAATTTTTCAAAACAGTTATTTATCAACGCTCAGTTACTAAATACAAATACCTGGTTAAAGATGAAAATACCAATTACGATAAAGTATTTCCAATATATAATCCTTCACTGCGTAGACATTTCAGCATACCCTTTCCAACTCCATTCATAGGTAATAAATACACCCGTTATTTAGATTATATCAATGATTTTAAGAAATCTTATTTATCGTCACCCGAATTTCTTGAGGACTTTCCTATATCATCAAATTGGCAGAAAGTAGATCAAAATCAAATAAAAACAACAACGGACTTCAGAAATAAATTACTGTTTAGCAAAGGTGAGAATATAGATGCTAAACAAGGTTTTAAATATCAGAAACCATTAAAACCTGCTAAGGGTCAAGGCAAAATTTCTATTTTCTTTATTTATTCAAAGCCAGATTCTGATTCTGTTACCAAATTCAAAAAGTACCTCTTAGAGGGTCTATCATGGGATAGAGCGAAGATTCCTCCAATGAATCAATTTACACAATTACAATACTTTTTAGACGAAGAAAACGACATATCATTAGAAAGTTTAGATAATCCTGTCGAAGAAATTGAAGAAAGGCTAGATTCAATGCGTCAAGATGGTAAAAATTTCTTTGCTTACTATTTTACTCCCTACACTAAATTTGAATCGGATGCAGATAATCTAGCCATTTATTACGCAATTAAAGAAGTATGCCTTCTAAGAAATATCGCAACCCAAGTTATAGAGGGTCATAAAATGTATTTAGACGACGGTTCGTTTGACGACCAGTATATTTTTAGCCTAGAAAATATTGAATTAGCAACTTTAGCAAAATTAGGCGGTACACCTTGGAGTTTAGCAAATAGTGAATTTGCACCGGAAGATGAGTTAATTGTTGGTGTAGGAGCTTTTTACGATAGAGTTTCAGAACAAAGATTTGTTGCATCTGCTTTCAGTTTTGAAAACAATGGAAATTTCAATCGTTTTGAACTTTCTTCTGCTAATGACACCAAATCTCTAGCAGGAGCTATTGGGCGTTCAGTTCAAGATTTCGTGGCAGCAAAAGGAAAACCGAAAAGGTTAATTATACATTACTATAAAGATATTAGCAAAAAAGAAGTAGACCACATTCATGCTCAACTTAGAAATCTTGATCTTGGTAGCTTAACCATATTCGTTGTAACAGTTTACAAAACAGATTCTGAAGACTTGCTAGCTTTTAACTCCGATTTAAACTATAAAATGCCGTACAGTGGTACATTCATACCACTTCAAAAACGGTCATATCTCTTATTCAACAATTCTAGCTACGAAGATTCAACAAAGCTTTATAAAGGGCAATACGGCTATCCTTTCCCAATTAAATTAAAATTGTGGTGTTCTGACGAAGAAGAACTTGACGTTGATCAGAATGTCAGAGATTTAATTGACCAAGTATATCAATTTAGTAGAATATACTTCAAATCCTTTAAACAACAAAACCTGCCAGTAACAATTAAATACCCCGAAATGGTCGCTAAAATAGCCCCTCATTTTAAAAATGGGATTCCTCCTACAGCATTAGATACACTTTGGTTTTTATAACAAATGAAGTTAACACAGGAACAACAAGAGATTATAAACTCAACAGGTAATATTCGTATCAATGCAGTGGCAGGTTCAGGCAAAACGACTACTGTTATTGAATATGCTGCTAGTCGGCCTAAAGAAGCCAAAATATTATACTTGGCATTTAATAAGTCCGTAAAGACTGAAGCATTGCAAAAATTTGAAAAGAAAGGTTTAACCAATGTAAAAGTTGAAACTGCCCATTCCTTAGCTTATCATAAAATAGTTAGAAAATTCAATTACAAAGTATGTCAAGGGTATAAATCACACGAGCTAGTTTCATTATTAGATTTATATGAGGAAGATGAGAGACACGGTGTATTTATACTAGCAAATCATATCAAAAAGTTAGTTTCTTTTTATTGCAATAGTGATGCAGAAAGCGTTTTTGAATTAGAATATTTAAAAACAATTGTTGAACCTAAGGCAAAAGGATTTGTAACAAAATACATTGAGATAATTCAAGAGAAAGCAGACTTGTTAATTGAAAAAATGGATAGAGGTGAAATTAATGTGACACATGATTTTTACTTAAAGAAATTTCAACTATCATTTCCAAAACTAGAGTTCGATTACATTCTGTTTGATGAGGGACAAGATGCTTCTGCTGCCATGTTGGATATATTCTTGAGCCAAGATGCCACTAAAGTTATTGTAGGTGATACACACCAGCAGATCTATTCATGGCGATATGCAATTAATTCATTAGAAAAGGTTGACTTTCAAACATTCAATCTTTCCACTAGCTTCCGTTTTAATCAAAACATCGCACAATTAGCCAGCAATACTCTAGACTTGAAAAAGTTGGTAATTGATTTCGATTCATTCCCTATACAAGGATTAGGCACATGTAAAACAATAGAGACTAAAGCCATTTTAGCAAGAACAAACTTAGGTCTATTGCTGAATGCCATTGAATATGTGGTTGAAGATAAAAGCGCTGCTTCTATCTACTTTGAAGGGAGTTTGAGTAGCTATACTTATGCAGTTGATGGCGCATCATTATATGACGTTTTAAACTTATCTCAAGACAAAAAACACAATGTAAAAAACTTTATCATCAAAAGAATGCATGATTTAGAAGATTTAGAAGACTATACCAAACAAACAGAGGATGTTGAATTAGGATTAATGGTCGAAATTGTGAAAAAATACGGAAAAAGGGTTCCAGAAATTCTCAAAGAAATAAAGGAAAAACACATTAAAACAGACAATAAAGCAGATGCAGAAGTAATATTCTCAACAGTTCACCGGAGCAAAGGAATGGAATATGATAAAGTAAAACTAGCACATGACTTTATCGACAAAGACAAAATTCAATTCCTACAAGACGAATTTGAAGGTCAATTATCCAATGCAATTATTGAAGAAATAAACTTGCTATATGTTGCAATAACAAGAACCAAGAATGAATTATACATACCAGAGAATTATATACCAAGCAATTTTGAAGTAGCAGATTGCATAATTAAACTACCTGCAAAAAAACAGGAATCTGAAAAAATAGATATGAATTCACATTTAGGACTTCAAATTATAAAAAAGCACCCTAACTCATTCCAACCTTGGTTACCTGAACATGATAATTTAATTAGAAGCTCCATACGTGATGGTTTATCGATTAAGGCTATTGCAAATAACCTACAGCGTTCAACAAGTGCAATACGTAAAAGAATCAAGGTACTAAACCTGTAACTTTATTGAATTAAAATTATTAGAGGTTTTTATAAAATATAAATATTTAAAGTGCTTTAGGGTTCTATAATGGGATTGCTCAATGACTAACCCTTATTTTATACAACTATAAAGAATGGCTCTGTAGTTTTAGTTTTTTATTCCATAGGAATCTATGGTTAAGTAAAATCATGTTCTAAAGCAGTACAATAATTCATAGCTTGAATAATTGGTCATTCCAAAAAGTCGATACGTAGAAATACAACTATAATCCCTAAATATTTGAAATAATTGAAAAGAATCTTGTCATAAATTAAAGGATTAATAAGTGGCCTTTTCCGAATAACAAACAGGTTTTAGTTCATTTCCAACTTAAGGAAGGTTATTAACTTTCATGAAACAACTGATTTGATTATATTTACACAGCTAAAAACTAAATTATAGTTACTGTCGTTTTAAAAAATTCAACCCCGTGGATTTTATAGAAAGAAAAAGAAATTTAGAATATCTATTGGAAATGGTTATTAAAGGAAGATGCCTTTCATTACAGCAAATAGCAGAAATTTTCGAATGTAGTGAAAGAACTGCAAAAAGGTATATTGCTTGCCTCAGAGCAGATGGTCATAACATTCAATACTCAAAATCAACTAGAAAGTTTTGTATCAAAGATTAAGGGGTCAAAAACTGTCCCCTTTCTCATTTACTTTTATATTGTATTTATTCTAATACGAGTGAAACCCGAAAAACTAAAAGAGTAGGGAGTAATTAAAATTTAATGTCATGGCAGAAGAAATTAATATTCACCTAGACAAACTTGGTATAGTTGAAGGCGAGGTCGAATTTGGCATTGTCTCATCAGCCAATGTTGATTCTTGCTCATGTGACCTTGATTCAGATGGAAATTTGAATGGAAAAGGAACTTTTCCGACTGCGCAAATTTGCGAGTAAAACCTAGTGAAAGAATTAGAATTTCTAATTCTTTCACTTTTCTTTATTAAACCTAAAATAATAATCCGATGGAATATTTAGCTAAAGAAGACTATTACTATAAGAAGCAAATTGATAACAAATGGATTGCATATAATCCTGATCAAAATATGCCAATCAAACTCAATGAAAAATCTAAACTTCTTTTTGAGTTTTTAGTTGAAAATGATTACAACATTGAAAAATGTTCTAAAACCCTTTCTGCAGGACATTATAAAGAGCTTATAAACTTATTTGATCTTTTAAAGAAGAATAAATTTATTTATAAATCTAAAGAAGAAATTAAAAGTAATCCAAAAGGAATGAATAAAGATACTTGTCAGATATACATTCACCTAACGGATAGATGTAATTTGAAATGTACATATTGTTACAATGAATATTTTCGAGGCAATCAGAAAGAACTTTCATTCGAGAATCTGAAAATAATAATTGATAAACTAATTTACTATACCAGTTCGATTACTTTAACTGGTGGTGAACCTTTACTTCACAAGAATTTTAAAGATATTGTCAATTACATAAAAGATAAAAAGCCAGATGTTCATTTAGGAGTAATAACTAACGGAATTATTGATGTTGAAAATATATTAGACGGAGAATTAACAATACTAGATAAACTAGACGCTATAAAACTTAGTTGTGATAAATTGCATGGATCTCAAGAAGAAAGAATTGGGTTTAATGCAGATAAGTTTAAAAAAAACATAAAGTTTCTATTAAAGCACCAACCGCCAAATAAACTTGAAATAGCATCAGTCTACACTAAACATTTAGATGATGACATAATAGAAATTAAATCTTATTCTGCAGAAAATTGTATTAAGCACTACTTAGCATTAAGAATTCCAACAGAAATTTCAGATGATGAGATTTCAAAAGTTCCAACTCCAGAAGATTTTGATAACTTAAAGAAGAAAGTAGATTCGATAGCACCTATTGAACAAAAAAAGAAAACTAAAAAAGTATTATATAAAAACACTACATGCGGTGCTGCAAATACAATTTTTAGTGTAGATGTAATAGGTGATATGTATCCTTGTCAATCCTTCCATTTTCCTGACTTTAATCTAGGTAATATTATTACATCAAATTTTAATGATATATTTGCTTCAAACCCTGCTAATAATGTAAGAAATCACACTTCTAATGATACAGCTACATGCAATGTTTGTAAGCTTAAAAATATATGTGGTAGTGGTTGCAAAGCTGATACTTATAAGCACTATGGGAGTATGAGTCATTTTCCTGAATTTATGCACCAGTACTATGAAAAAGCAGCAATAAATAAATTAGAAACAATATGGTACGAATAAGTTTTTTTTTGTTTTGTACATTCCTTTTTTTATGAATGCACAAAACACCTCTGCTGATAGCGCATCCTACTTTCTAACTGAATATAAAAAAAATTCTAAAGAATTTAACACCTCCCTATGGGGAGTGTTAATAGATAGTCCCGTACTTTTTATTGATAAAAAGTCCAATAATTTATTTCTAAGTAAATCTATTGGCGATACTAATGAAACAATATATAAAAGCGTTTTTATATATCCACTTGATAATGTAAGTAATATTACTTCTCCTGTTTTTAGTTGGAAAAATGAGGATTGGGTAATAGTAACACTGCCTACTAGCAAAAGTAAAGAAGAATTAATAGAGTTTATTGCACATGAATCTTTTCATAATATTCAGAAAAAGCTATCTATAGAACGCTCTAGTCCTAGTTTACCTCACTTGACTACACAAAAAGGAAAATCATTAATACATTATGAGCTTCAAGAATTATTAAAAGCATTTAAACTGAATACATTTAGCGAAACAAAGACAATTCATCTCAGAAATGCATTACTTCTACGGAAGTATCGATATGAAGAATTTCCAGAAGCAGAATTAATTGAGAAAAAAGCAGAATTGAACGAGGGCCTAGCTGAATACACAGGCTTAACTTATGCAAAATACTCTACTAATGAACTTGTTCTGCATTACCACTCAGTTATTAAAAAACTAGAAACAATGCAAAATGAAATAAGCTATCCATATTTAACAGGTTCACTTTATGCTTTTCTAAATGATTCTAAGGATAGTTTGTGGAGAAAAAAAATACCTAATCTATCAGTTCATGAAATAACTGAGACTATATATCAGATAAATACAAATTATAACGATTCTGACTTAATTGAAAACCTTTTAAAAAGTGAGGAGTATAAAAACTTTAACGCACTGTTTCAAGAAAATGATAATAAAGAATTAGTTGAGAAGTTTTCAAATAACAATTTAACATTATCTTTAGAAGGCTCTGAAGTTCAATTAAATTCAACAATTATTATCTCACTTCCTCAGTTAGGAACTGTCTACAATAATGTAATTATTACTAATTCCTGGGGTAAATTGATAGTTGATAAAGATGGAATAATTTTGATTTCCACAGAGAAAAACAAAATATTACTAGATCAAAAGTCGATAAAAATGGATGAAAATTTAGTAAGTGGTATAGGGTGGAAACTAATATTGGATAAAAATTGGCTACTAGAAAATGAATTTGATTTCGTAATTAAACCAAAATAAAAACATTGTTAATGTTATAGTACATTGTATTTATGATTAGTTACTAAATGAAAAAAGTTTATCGATAAAATCTATTCCAAACAACCTTCTGCGTTCTAAAAATGCCATTCGTAAAAGGACAGGCATTTTTAAAATATCTAACTAATATAAAAAAACTAAGCCAATACTAATGCCCATCGCTCAGGAAATATGGTATTCGTCGATCATTCATTTTGTTTCATAAAGTATATCTGCAAGGGGTCGTAAAACTCGCTTATGAAAAATAAGCGCCCTTGCATATACCGTTCATTGCTTCACTATTTGCGTTCCAGTGGGTACTCATAGTAAAGCATTCACTTACTTTATTTCACACATTCACTTCACTCCTCATTCGCAGCTTCTCTTATACCCCAAACCCCTTTAAGGTTTGTTCCACAATGAGTTGTTGGGGTATAATCGCTGCTTATTAATTGGCTCGCCTGCGGGTCGCTTCGGGTTAATCGGCTGTCATAGTTTTTGCAATCCTTCCATGCCTTCAGCAGCTTCATTCCACTCTTTCCACGATTACGTGGTTAATCGTTTCATTCAGCAGCTTACAGCACCCACAAGAGGAGTAGTCATTCTTTCTCTCCTTCACTCTTCAATACTGTTGATACCTCGACAATTCATTTTTTAATAATTTGGAAGTCGGTATCAATGCGTATTCATCGCTCAGTCGTTCTTTCAATCCTACCCCTCTTTTTTCCTCCCCACTCAAGCAAAAAACTACGCCAGCCTACCAAAGGTGGGCGTTAGAAGCACTCCTTCGTCGTGCATCCTCTTCCACCACCCTTGCTCCACTCGCATCGGCTCGCGCGCACCTGCCTGACCTCTTCCGTTGCACTCCATAGTTCAGTCAGTTTCCCCACGCTTGCTCAAGGCTGTATTTCCTTTTTCCCTCCCACATATTCTATTACTAATCATCGTTCGACAATCATTAACATCTTCAGACAGTATTATATATTGACATCCCGGAATAAAAAAATAAATAAAAAGGAAGCAAAAATAATAGCTTCCGCACTGTCCAACCCGATATTGATTTTTCAAGGTCAAGCCCTTCGGGTTTTGGTTAAAATCTCCAACCGCCTGATAGTTGGATAGTATTTTAACCAAAAACCTTGACAAATCATCCCAAAGCTATTACTACAATTAGCTTTCTTTTTTTTCTTTTTTTCTTTTAAAATAATGCGAAGCGCAAGCGAGCATAATATTTAATACTCATATTATGCTTAGTTATAAAATCAAAACAAACCGTATTAACCAGGAGCACAGCGCACCGCATTTTTTTATTTTAAACAAAGGATTAAATAGTGGAAAACCATTATCTAATCCTTGCCCCAATTGCTTTGTCTGCCTATTTGAAAATGAGGAGGACAAAAATAAAAGCTTTTGGATTTGCTATTCCTTATGGAAATCCAATTCGTTTCACTTAATACTTAAAGGATCTGTAATTCCATTCATAACTATTGGGGAAACTAGAAAAACGATCCTAAATGCTACATTAAATCTAAAGTCCAAGAATATCGACTTCCTAAAAACAATTGATGTTTTAAAACAAATAGACCAAAATGAAAAAACACTCGAGGAATCGTTGAAAAAAGTACAAGAATTGAAAAAAGCATTCCTTTTCAAAATATTAATGTAGTTAGAACGCAAAATAATGCGTTCTAATGCTATTATCTCAATAATCCCCAATCAAATAACCCCATGGAGTAATTTAGTAAAAAAGGACAAAATCCGTATTAAATCCGTATCAAGTCCGAATATTTATTAACCCTAAAAACTAAATAAAATGGGAAAAATTTCACAAGGAGTATTAGGCGGCTTTTCCGGTAAAGTTGGAAACGTTGTAGGTGGAACATGGAAAGGGATTGATTACATGAGAATCAAACCATCCAATGTATCTAATCCAAGAACTGCGGGTCAGATGGACCAACGTTCTAAATTTTCATTAGTATTAAACTTCTTACAACCAATGAAAGACTTTTTAAGAGTTGGTTTTAAGAATTATGCAAACAAAAAGACTCAGTTCAATGCTGCTATGTCTTACAACCTTAAAAATAGTGTTTCAGGTACATACCCAAACTATGCTATCGATTTCAGAAATGCTCTAGTTACTAGAGGAGGTTTAATTGGTGCAGCTGACGCTAAAGTTGATTCTACAGCACCGCAAACCATTGACTTTACTTGGACTGACAATACAGGTAGTGGAGCTCAATCAAACGATAAAGCTCTATTATTAATCTACAATCCTGCAAAAGGATTTGCTGTATATGATACAGCAGGAGCAGATAGAGATAGAGGAAGCCAAAGTTTAGCTGTACCAGCTGACTTTTCAGGAGAAGATGTGGAAGCATTCATTGGGTTCATTTCTGAGGATGGAAAAACACTTTCTGATAGTGTTTATGCAGGATCTGTAACAGTAGCCTAAATTAAAAAGGGAGAGCTTAGCTCTCCCTTTACTAATTTTTGTAATGAAGCGTTTTGTGTGTATCTAGTGTGTATTAAAAAATACGCACTTTTTTTACGCTTTTAAATCACTCATTACTAGTGATCGAGACAGGATTCGAACCTGTGACCGTCTGCTTAGAAGGCAGATGCTCTATCCAGCTGAGCTACTCGACCATTTTTTAAGACTTTGACGTCTTTCAAAAAGGAATGCAAAGAAACTACTTTCTTTAGTTTTATACAATATCTTTTTGCCAAATATTTAAATATTTTTTAATCCACTCATATATTGAGATTTATATTCCAAAACAAGCACCTTACTGCTTTCAATTGGCGTACTTCTCAACAGAAAGAAAGTTAATTTCAAGTTAAGATTTGTTCAACAATAAAAAATACCCTCCATGTGGTATTGTAATTCCTTTTCATCAGTCCTAGTTTTGCAACCGAAAACCTTATTTAGAATCAGTTTAAATAAAAATAAGCTCAACTATGAACCCTAGATTTAATTTCAAACAATTGATTTTCCCTGCTTTAATAGCAGCAACACTTACCGCTTGTGACAGCGATGATGATCAAGTAACTCCTGATATTTCTGTACCTACACCTGCTACTTATGAGTTTAGTAGAAATGGTGCTTCTTCAGTGTCTTATTCAGGACAGACCGACCGATTGAATCAGTTGGTAGAAATGAAAGCGGTGTTAAAAACTGGAGATAATGGAAGTTTGGTAGCTGAGTCTACTTTACTAGATATGTTTGAAAACACCAATAATAATGGTAATGGTAATTTTAGCTTTACTTCTACCAAACAGTTAGCCGATAAAACCTTTGCACCAGATGTTTCATTTTATAAATCTCTTTTTGCTGAAGTGGAATTAGCGAGTACAAATGGTGCTAACAACATTACGGCATCAAATGGTACTGCAGGATTATTACAAAGAAGTAATGGAAACACCATCCTTGTTAGCGACAGTGGGTTTGAATTTACCCAAGTATTTGAAAAAGGAATGATGGGTTCATTAATTATGTATCAGATTTCTAATGTATACACAACTGATGAGAAAATTGGAAACAGTGTAGACAACACAAATTTAGAAGAGGGAAGTAATTATACTAAAATGGAGCACCATATGGATGAGGCGTTTGGCTATTATGGAGCTCCTGTGAATTTTAGTTCAGCATACGATGGCAGTGAATCTCCTAAATTTTGGGCTGCATATAGCGAAGAGTTGAATGCTAATACCGGTTCAATCGATGCAATCATGAATGCTTATAAAACTGCTCGTCAAGCCATTGTGATGAAACAATATACTGAAAGAAATGCGCAGATTCAAGTGTTAAACGAATCTTTAGAGCGTTTGGCAGCTGCGGCAGCGGTTCATTATGTAAACTCAGCTCTAAATGCTACTACAGATGGAGATCGAATGCATGTTCTTTCGGAATTAGTTGGATTTGCTAAAGCATTAAAATTCGGTCATCCTAATTATAGAAAAATAACATTACAAGAGGTGGAACAATTGATTGAAAACAATATTGGGAAAAACCTATGGAATGTTACAACTAATGGGTTAAACAATCTAAAAACGGAAATCAGCGGTAGATATAATTTGAATGCTGTTAAAGACATTCTTTAAAATCTTACTTCTCCATTTTGTCGTAAATAATTGACCATGAAAAACCTCATTATCCTAATTGTAATCTCGGTACTGCTTTATTCGTGTGACGATGATAAGAAGGATGATATTTCTGCTAATTTTAACCAAGCTGAAATGCTTACTAATCTTAGTCAGGAAGTATTTATACCCAACTATATCGCTCTAAACGAATCGGTAATCCAATTAGATACTAAATGGCAATCGTTTAAAGGGGCTCTTGATTCAACTACTATGGAGGAATTAAGAGCAGCGTTTGAGGTGGCCTACACCAAATACCAATTGGTCAATTACTTAGAATTCGGCCCAGCGGCAAATATAAGTTTACGAAACAATACCAATACCTTCCCTACTGACACTTCCAAAATTAAAACGAATATCCGGGATGGTATTTATAATGTTAATACACTAAGCAGTTATACCGTTAAAGGTTTTCCTGCAATGGACTATTTACTTTTTGAACAAGAGGTAAACGCGACTGTAACTCTATTTAAAAAAGGCAATCGTGTTCAATACATGGATGCCCTCATGGCTGATTTAAAAGTAAATACTGAAACGGTATTGAATGAGTGGAAAACAAGCTATACAACTACCTTCAACACTAAAACTGGTAGCGATGTTGGTAGTTCTATCGGTATTTTAGTGAACGCTTGGAACCAACACTATGAACGAAACTTTAGAGATGGAAAAATTGGAATTCCAGTAGGGATTAGGTCGCTAGGAGTTATTCTTCCTGAAAAATGCGAAGCTGTTTATAGTGGTATTTCTACTACTTTGGCAATAGAGAACCTAGAAGCCATGGAAAAAATGTACTTGGGTGTGGGTCAAGATGGAATTAACCGAAAAAGCTTTGACGATTATTTAATTGCAATAAATGCCGCTGAATTAGACAATGACATCAAAAATCAATTTTCTATTGCGCATTCAAAGCTTCAAGAATTGGGAAGCCCACTCTCTGAGGAAATAAAAAATGATCAAGCGAAAGTACAATCGGCCTATCAAGAACTACAAAAATTAATACTACTTATAAAAATTGAATTGCCCTCTAGATTGGGAATCTTGATTACCTATCAAGATAATGATGGAGATTAATTCATGACGAAATGAAGGAATTAATTCGGCGAATTTCCATTCCCACGCACATTGCACCCCTTGCAAGCTTCCGACTCATTTTTGGGTTGATTATGTTTGCAGGGGTTCTGCGTTTTATGCTGAAAGGTTGGGTATATGACCTATACATCGCTCCTACTTTCTATTTCAAATACTTTGGATTTGAATTCATTCAGCCCCTGAATGCTGTAGGAATGTATGCCGTATTTGTCATTATGGGCTTCAGTTTCCTGTTTATGGCTATCGGTTTTTGGTACCGCCTAGCCTCTATTTTGGCCTTTCTTTCTTTCACCTATGTGGAATTGATAGATAAAACTAATTACCTCAATCATTATTACTTTGTTAGCATTGTTTGCTTACTACTTATTTTTCTTCCTGCTGATCGCTTCTTTTCCTTACGCACGTTAAGAAAACCACAAGAGCAAATAACTCATCTCCCACTCTATTGTATTGGAATTCTAAAAATACAACTGGGTATTGTTTATTGCTATGCTGGACTAGCAAAACTCAACTCCGACTGGATGCTAAAAGCTCTACCACTCAAAATTTGGTTGCCTGCTAAGGCCAATATTCCGTTGATGGGGAACCTGCTAACTAAAACTTGGGTAGCTTATTTATTTTCTTGGTTTGGTGCCTTTTATGATTTGTTGATTCCATTTTTCTTGTTGTTAAAGAGATATCGCTCCATCGCCTATTTCTTTGTTGTTGTGTTTCATTTGGCCACCTATTTCTTGTTCCAAATTGGAATGTTTCCTTTTGTAATGATTGGTGCAACACTTGTTTTCTTTTCAGCTGATTGGCATTTAAAAATGCAAAATAAGTTGAGCCGAACTTTCCAACTAAAATTTAGTTCTCATACGCCTGACAAGATACTATCAATAAAAAATAACCTATTAAAGTATCTAGCAATGCTATTTTTAACTTTCCAATTGTTGTTTCCATTTCGGTTTTTAGCCTATCCGGGGAAACTATTTTGGACAGAACAAGGGTATCGCTTCTCATGGCGAGTGATGCTAATGGAGAAAGCAGGTTATGCCATCTTTCACATTACTGATCCTAAAACCAATAGAACTTGGGAGGTAAATAACTACGACTTTCTCACATTGAATCAAGAGAAGATGATGAGCACGCAAGCTGATATGATATTGCAATTTGCTCATTATCTGGAAGAATATTACCAATCAAAGGGTATTCAAGATCCCATTATAACGGTAGAAAGCTATGTGACTTTAAATGGTAGCAGAACTCAATTAATGATTGATCCAACTGCGGATTTAACCAAACTAAAAGATACTTTTGCACCCAAAAAGTGGATTAAACCATTTAACCCTGTGAATTAACAATGCGAATCGCCCTTTTTCTATTCTTTCTTGTATCCGCGTCGCTGCATTTATTGGCTCAAAGCTCTTTTGTAAAAGGGATTGTTTCGGATAAGAATGGACCACTTGTAGGAGCTGAAGTCATCATAGTGGAAACCCAGCAAAAGACTGCAACTAATGAAAAGGGTATCTATACCTTTCAAGTCGAACGTTCAGGCGTTATTCACGTATCAGCCTTTAACCTTGACTACCAAAGCCAAGTCAAAACTGTAGAACTACCCACTGACCAATCTGTTAATTTTGAACTACAACTGTTCTCTCAAAACATTGAGGAAGTAAAAATTGAAGCTAAAAAGGAAAATAATTTCGGGATTAGCCGATTAAAAAGTGTGGAAGGAACAGCGATCTATGCAGGAAAAAAATCGGAAGTAGTGGTGATGGAAGATGTAGCTGGTAATTTAGCCACCAACAATTCACGACAAGTATTCGCAAAAGTAGCTGGGTTGAATATTTGGGAAAATGACGGTGCCGGAATTCAGTTAGGAATCGGTGGACGAGGCCTGAATCCCAATCGTGTTTCTAACTTTAACACTCGCCAAAATGGCTACGACATGAGTGCAGATGCTTTGGGTTATCCTGAAAGCTACTACTCTCCTCCTAGCGAAGCCGTGGAGCGAATTGAAATAGTGAGAGGAGCAGCTTCTTTGCAGTACGGAACTCAATTTGGTGGCTTTATTAACTTCAAATTAAAAGACGGCCCAAATGATCGACCAATTGAAATAATTGTCAGAGAAACAGTCGGCTCTTTTGGTTTTAACAATACCTTCGCTAGCATCGGTGGGACAAAAGGAAAATGGAAATATTATGGGTTTTATCAGTACAAAACTGGTGATGGATGGAGAGACAACTCCGAATTCGATGTTCATACAGCTCATGCCAATCTGCGCTATGCTATTAACCCCAAAATGGATATTGGGGTCGAATATACTTACATGCATTATTTGGCACAACAAGCAGGAGGTTTAACCGATGTCAGATTTAATCAAGACCCACAACAATCCATAAGAGATAGAAACTGGTTTCAAGTTGATTGGAACTTAGCTGCCATCAACTTCGATTACCGAATTTCCAATAAAACCACATTCAACACTCGAGCTTTTGGACTGATAGCAGGAAGAGACGCCTTGGGATTTTTAGGAGATATCAATCGGAATGACCCAATGGGAGAGCGTGATTTGTTGGTGGACGATTTTAAAAATTATGGTATTGAATCCAGAATACTTCACCGATATCAACTATTCAACAAAAGCAATATCGCACTGTTCGGAGCGCGCTACTATAGTGGATTTACCGATCGAAAACAAGGAAATGGTTCGGCCAACTCAGATGCGGACTTCAATTATTTGAGACCAAATAATCTAGAACATTCCGATTATGATTTTCCGAGTCAGAACTTAGCCCTTTTTAGTGAAAACATTTTTTATCTCAACGAAAAGTGGACAGTTACCCCTGGTGTTCGTTTTGAATATATCAACACAGAGTCTGAAGGGTATTATAAAGTTCGCTCTGTCGATTTATCTGGAAATATCCTGTTTGAAGACAACATTGAAGATAATCGAGCTAAAAGTAGAAGCTTTCTTTTGGGAGGTATTGGGTTATCGTATAAACCGAAAGATAACTTAGAGTATTACTCCAATTTTTCTCAAAATTATCGATCCATTAATTTTAATGACATGCGGATAGTGAATACCAATGCTCGCGTGGATCCCAACTTAAAAGACGAAACAGGCTACACCGCAGACGTCGGAATTAGAGGAAGTTATAAAGACATCATCAGCTACGACGCAAGTGCCTTTTTATTATCCTACAACAATAGAATCGGACAAATTCAAAAGATTGATGAAAATTTATTCAATTACTACTTACTTAGAACCAATGTTTCCGACTCTAGAAGTTATGGTATAGAAACTTTTGTTGAAGTTGAGTTATTGAAATTATTCAAATCAAAAACAGAATCTTTTGGATGGAGTGTCTTCTCCAACTTTTCAGTAATGGAGGCCACATACATTAATAGTGATAATGAAGCCATTGATGGAAATGAAGTAGAATTAGTGGCGCCAATAATATTTAAATCAGGAATGGCTTTACGATTTAAAAAACTTAAATTGAATTATCAATATTCATATACTGCACAGCATTACACAGATGCTACAAATTCAGAGTCTACGGCCAATGCTGTTAATGGAATTGTTCCCTCCTACTCTGTAATGGATTTATCCGTTTCTTATGAATTTAAAAAGTATTTCAGCCTATACAGTGGTGTTAATAACCTTTTGAATAATTCCTATTTTACCCGAAGAGCTTCTGGTTATCCCGGTCCAGGTATTATTCCTGCAGAGCCTAGAAATTGCTACCTTACCTTGCAATTTAAGTGGTAGAATAAAACCAGCAATCTGTATCTTTGACCGAAATGCACTTGAAAAAATTGCCTCCGTACCGGCAATTTTTCATCACTCACAAAACAAGAATATTGAATGACCCTTACTATTGAAAACATCCTTTTAATTGGCTCCCTGCTATTATTCATAAGTATTTTAGCGGGAAAGACCTCTTATCGATTTGGTGTTCCCACCTTGGTATTGTTCTTACTAGTCGGAATGCTGGCGGGTTCGGAAGGGTTAGGAGGAATCAACTTCAATGACTTTAAAATTGCGCAATTCATCGGGATAGTTTCTCTCAACTTCATTCTATTTTCTGGAGGTTTAGACACTACTTGGGGTGCGATCAAACCTGTGTTGTGGCAAGGAATTATGCTTTCTACCGTTGGCGTATTATTGACAGCCGTTGCCCTAGGAACTTTCGTTTGGTACATCACCGATTTTACTATTTATGAAGGGTTATTGTTAGGAGCCATCGTTTCATCGACAGATGCCGCGGCAGTATTCTCCATACTGCGCTCCAAAAGTTTGGCTTTGAGAAAAAACATACGACCTACTTTGGAACTCGAAAGTGGTAGTAACGACCCGATGGCTTACATTTTAACCATTGCATTTTTAGGATTAGTAATCAATCAAGAATTAAGCGTGGTGTCCATTATACCACTGTTCTTTCAGCAAATGATTGTTGGTGGAATTCTAGGATTGGGGTTCGGTAAAATCAGTCAATTAGTCATCAATAAAATCAAACTTGACTTCGAAGGATTGTATCCTGTATTGGTTATTGCCTTAATGTTCATCACCTTTTCTGCAACCGACTTTTTTGGTGGAAATGGCTTTTTAGCGGTTTATTTATGTGCGGTTTATTTGGGTAATCAAAACCTAATCCACAAAAAAACCATTTTAAAAATGTTTGATGGTTTAGCATGGCTGATGCAAATCGTACTCTTCCTAACGCTGGGTTTATTGGTCTACCCCAGTAAGGTTATCGATGTGATTGGTATCGGATTAATCATATCATTATTTCTGATTTTTGTAGCCAGACCTTTAAGTGTTATGATTAGCCTTTTGCCCTTCCGCATGAAAATGCGTCGGAGATTTTATATCTCTTGGGTAGGTTTAAGAGGAGCAGTACCTATTGTATTTGCGACTTATCCGCTAATTGCAGGCATCGATAAAGCAGAAATGATTTTCAATATTGTATTCTTCATTTCTTTGACTTCAGTATTAATTCAAGGAACTACTTTAACAGTAATTGCGAAACTATTGCACGTAGCCTTACCAGAAAAAGTGAAGCAAAAGGCACCCATTGATATTTTCTTATCGGAACATGCGAAAACGGCCATGCGTGAGATTGAAATTCCTGCTGACAATTATATAGTTGGAAAGAAAATTGTTCAACTAGAGTTCCCCAAAATGGCGATAATCGCGATGATAAAAAGAGGAGAAAAATTCCTTACTCCAAATGGATCCACAGAAATTGAACCCAATGATATATTGATTGTGCTTTCAGATAGCCAATCGGGTATGGATCAGGTTTATGAGTGCCTTAAAATAGAACCTACTGAAGTTATGGACTAAATTTTGTTCGAGTATTATTAGATAGTTAATTAACTTCGCCACCTGAAAAATTAGCTATGAAATATCTATCCACTCTTCTCCTTTTCTTCGTTTTTGTTCAATGTACTTTCGCGCAAAGCGATAACAATGACGTAAAATTAGCAGCGCTACCTTACTATAACTTCGGAAAAGGTTTAGGATTAACCTCTCCTGACAGTCTTTTCCAATTCAACATTCGTTTTAGAATGCAAAATAGAGCGACATTTTATAGTAAGGAGGGCCAAGATGATTATATCAATGCACAAATTAGACGACTTCGGCTGAGATTTGATGGATTTGTTGGAGACCCTCGATTTTTATATGTTATTCAATTGTCATTCTCTCCTCAAGACCATGGAGTAATAGAAGATGGAGATAACATCAATATTATTCGTGATGCAGTTTTCTTTTATCGACCAAATGCTAGGTGGAATATTGGTTTCGGACAAACTAAAATACCCGGAAATCGTCAACGAATTAATTCATCCGGAGCCTTACAGTTAACAGATCGATCAATCAATAACAGCCGATTTAATGTGGATCGTGATTTTGGTTTTCACATCTACTATTTACACGAAAAATTAGAAAGTTTTGGCTATAATATCAAAAGTTCTATCACCACTGGAGAAGGGAGAAATTTCAATAGTCAGGACGATATGGGATTAGCTTATACAGCAAAAGCAGAAATTTTCCCTTTGGGATCTTTTACTAGAAATGGAGCATACTTTGAAGGAGATTTAATGCGGGAACAAACGCCCAAAGTAATGCTTTCAGCTGCTTACCAATTTAACAACAGCGCCCTTCAAACTCAAGGTCAAAGAGGGGATGCATTGTATGAACAAAAAAATTTACACTACGTTTTTCTTGACGGTGTTGTGAAATACAAAGGATGGGCGCTACAAACAGCATTTATGCAAAGAAGAACCGAAGGGTCCTCTTTTACTTTCGACCAACTCGACACAACAGGCTCTACCTTTAATTATGCATTAACCGGACGTGGTTATGATGGTCAGTTGAGCTTTATTTTCAAAAATGATTTAGAATTAATTGGGCGCTATTCCTACAGCAGACCTACCAATGAAATCAGAGCATTTGTTGGTGAGGCCAAACAATATACTTTTGGAGTGAGTAAATATTTGAAAGAACATTCTTTTAAACTTCAAGCTGAAATTACAACTGAAATGTTAGATTTTATAGGCAGAGTTGACCGCCAAAACTGGTATGGTAGAATACAAGTAGAAATAGGTATCTAACCACAAACCCTCTACACTTTTTCTAATAGCGCTTTAAAGCAACTATAAATGGATCTCATAAAACGCATGCTCAATGTCCAATCGAAGTAACAAGCGGTACACAATGATTAAACACTGATTAAACATCTTCTCAAAGAAAGAAAAGAAAGAAAGAAAGAAAGAAAGAAAAAGTTAATTTACGCTAATCTTTTAGTTTCGCAATGGTACCATCTACTTCGCATCTAATATTTCTAGTTTTTAAGAATTTAGAAGTTGCTTGAATCGACTTGTACATTTCGATATCTTCTTCCACAAAATCCACTTCCTTGCGGTAGTTTTTCAATTGCTCTCTTAAGAATTTAGATGTTTTCTCATCTGCGTTTCTCAACTCGTAGCCTTGAGAAGCTGCGAACCATTCGATAGCTAGTACGTTCTCTAAATTCTTCAACACTTTGAAAGCCTTCGTAGCAGCGTTAGCCCCCATACTCACATGGTCCTCTTGCCCGTTACTAGAATCGATGGTATCAACAGAAGCCGGGGTGCACAATTGTTTATTCTGACTGACCGCTGAAGCAGCAGCGTATTGTGCAATCATAAACCCTGAGTTTAATCCAGGTTTTTTAACCAAAAATGCTGGCAACCCTCGTTGACCTGAAACCAATTTATACACTCTACGCTCCGAAATACTTGCTAACTCAGCCATCGCAATGGCCACAAAATCCATCACCAATGCCAACGGTTGACCGTGGAAGTTTCCTGCAGAAATGATTTTATCCGCAGATTCAAAAATCACTGGATTATCAGTCACTGAATTAATCTCCGTTTCTACCACCTGATTGACATAAGCAAACGTATCTTTTGAAGCTCCATGCACTTGAGGAACACATCTCAAGCAATATGGATCTTGGACGTGCTTTTTCTCCCTACGAATCAACTCACTGCCTTCCAAAATCAATCGAATATTCTTAGCTGTGACTTTCTGACCATTGTGCGGACGTACTTCATGCACCAACGGATCAAATGCTTCAATCCGACCATCAAAGGCTTCTATACTCATGGCGGCATTCACATCAGAGATTGCAGATAACCGTCTTAATTCCATTAAAATATAGCAGGAATAAGCACTCATAAATTGTGTACCATTCAAGAGAGCCAATCCTTCCTTGGATTGTAATACAATCGGTTTCCAACCCATCTTTTCATTCATCTTCTCCCCAGTTCGTTTAGCTCCATAATGCATTACTTCGCCCAAGCCCAACAAGGGCAACGACAAATGCGCCAAAGGAGCTAAATCGCCTGAAGCACCCAAAGAACCTTGTGTATAAATAATGGGATAAATGTCATTGTTGAAAAATCCGATCAATCGCTCGACGGTTTCTAATTGCACACCTGAATGTCCGTAAGACAAACTCTGTACTTTCAGCAATAACATGATTTTAACAATCACATTCGGCACCTTCTCTCCCATTCCGCACGCGTGAGAAATCACTAAGTTGCGTTGTAGTTTTTGTAAATCTTGTTTATCAATCTCTGTATCGCATAAAGACCCAAAACCGGTATTAATTCCATAAATAGGATCTTCACTGCGCTCCACTTTTTTATCCAAAAATTCCCTACAAGCCACAATTGAATTCTTCGCTTCCTCGCTCAACTCCAACACATAATCACCATTTAAAATGGTTTCAATTCGCTCAACTGTTAATCGTTCTTTGCTGATGTGATGTACTTTTCGTCCCATGGTCTAAAATCTTGCAATATATTGTTCTACTGATACTTTTTCTTGTTCTCCGGTTTTCATATTCTTCACCGAAAGGGTGTTATTTGCCAACTCTTCGCTTCCTACAATTACTGTAGTTGGTATGTTTTTGTTGTCGGCATATTTCATCTGCTTTTTCAATTTCGCAGCATCGGGATACACTTCTACATTTACTCCTTTGTTGCGCAACTGAGATGCTATTTTAAAAACAAACTGTTCTTCCTTTTCTCCAAAGTTCAAAAACAAAATTTGTGTGGTTTGATTTTCTATTTCAGGGAATAAATTCAATTCCTCTAACACATCGTAAATCCGATCTGCTCCAAAAGAAATCCCTACTCCCGAAATGTCTTTCAATCCAAAGATACCAGTTAAATCGTCGTAACGACCACCACCGCAAATACTACCTATGCTTACATTGTTCGCCTTCACTTCGAAAATTGCTCCGGTGTAATAATTTAACCCACGGGCTAAAGTCACATCCAACTCCAATTCCGCAGATTCTAATCCCACTACATGGATGTAATTCAATACGTATTCCAGCTCTTCCGTTCCCTTCATTCCAACTTCGGAATCAGCAAGAAAACTTTTCAAAATCGACAATTTATGTTCGTTGGTTCCTGATAAATCAAACAAAGGAGACAATTTCTCAATGGCGTCAGCCCTCACTCCCCTTTCGGTTAACTCTTCTAAAACCTTTTCTTTACCGATTTTATCCAATTTATCAATCGCTACCGTGATATTAATCAACTGCTCAGGCTGTCCAATTACTTCTGCAATTCCGCTCAACACCTTTCTATTGTTCAATTTGATGGTAAACGAAGGAATATTCAATTGTGTCAATACTTTGTCAAAAATCTGAATCAATTCCACTTCGTGAATCAATGCATCAGAACCCACTACATCGGCATCGCATTGGTAAAACTCTCTGTAACGACCTCTTTGCGGACGATCGGCACGCCAAACTGGTTGAATTTGATACCGCTTAAAAGGAAAAGTGATGTCATTTTGATGCTGAACAACGTAGCGCGCAAAAGGAACCGTTAAGTCATAACGCAATGCTTTTTCTGAAATACTTTTAGTTACTTTCAAACTATCCTTCTCCTCTAATGCAGTCTGATCAGCTTTAGCTAAGAAATCTCCACTGTTCAATACCTTAAAGATTAATCGATCTCCTTCATCACCGTACTTTCCAGTCAAGGTTTCCATGTTTTCCATAGAAGGGGTTTCTATTGGCATATAGCCATACGTTTGAAACACACGCTTTATAGTGTCGAAAATATAGTTTCGTCGCACCATTTCTTTCGGTGAAAAATCTCTCGTCCCTTTAGGGATTCCTAGTCCTTTGCTCATGTTGTTCTGTAAATTGGCTGCTAAATTACAAACTGCGCTGTGATTGCTCAAATAAAAAGGGGTTTGTCCGAGTAGAAACCTATAAATTTGCGAAAAAAACAACTGTGGGACACTTATTGGAAATCGGAAAATTGTTTGGAAAGTTAGGATTGGTTGCTTTTGGAGGACCAGCTGCTCACATCGGAATGATGGAGGAAGAAGTGGTGAACAAGCGAAAATGGATGGATCGTCAGCACTTTTTGGACATGGTAGGTGCCACCAACTTGATTCCAGGACCTAACTCCACCGAAATGGCCATGCATTGCGGCTACCACCGAGGCGGCGTTGCCGGATTATTCGTAGCGGGAATTTCGTTTATCGTTCCTGCCACTATCCTTACCGTTATTTTAGCCGTTTTCTACACTGAATATGGTAAAATTCCTGCCATTGAGCCCTTCTTTTACGGAATACAAGCCGCCGTATTGTGTGTGATATTAAGTGCTGTTTTTAAATTGGGAAACAAAGCCATCCAAGAAAACCATCACATGGTTTTGGCGTTTTTTGTGATATTATTCAGTGTTTTTGGATTAAGTGAAGTCATTGCCATATTGGGTGCCGGTGGTATAGGTTTATTGTTTTCATTTATGAGTCAACGCAACTCTTCAAAAGAAGGGCGAAAATTATTGCCACTTTTAATTCCTGCTGCCGCTGGTTCAGGAGTTACTGCCATTACTTCCGTTGGATTGTTCTGGACCTTCTTGAAAGTTGGAGCTATTCTATTTGGAAGCGGTTATGTATTGATTGCCTATTTAGATGCAGAATTAGTAGAACGACTGGGCTGGTTGACCAAACCAGAATTATTAGACGCTGTGGCGATGGGACAATTTACACCAGGCCCAGTTTTATCTACTGCTAGTTTTATTGGATATTATTTACACGGATACAAAGGTGCGCTAATGGCCACAGCGGGGATCTTCTTGCCTTCATTTTTGTTTGTTTGGTTGTTGAATCCTTTAATTCCAAAATTGAGAAGCTCAAAAATGGCAAGTGCTTTTTTAGATGCTGTCAATGTGGGCGCTGTAGGTGTTATGATTGCGGTATTACTTCAATTTGGACGTGACATTTTCACCGATTGGAGAACGGCTGTAATCGCTGCCTTTACGGGTATACTATATTTTGGATTTAACCTCAAAAATCCGATTCTCATTGTATTAGTAGGTGCCGTTAGTGGATATGGCTTACACTTATTGACCACCTAATATTATTCTCTGCCACACAACATGAATAAGCGCATTAAATACCTGATAGAAGACATCAAAGACGTCCCACCTCGCAACTGGTTTGGACTAGTAGTGGTGATTTGCTTGCTGTACATTATGTTTTTTAAGGATTAGCAAGATAAATCCTTTAACGACTTATCTTGAAGTGAACACATAAATATATAAGCATCTTCGTGATAGTAAATCAATAGTTGTTGAGTCTACTCAAAGATGTTCATCTTTACGATTCTAAGCAGTCAATTATTCCTTACAATTTGCATTTCTTAAAATAGTCAACTAGTTTAGCCATCACTATTATTGATATCAATTACTAAAAATCTCTTGACGATTATACAAGATAAAAAGACATCAATCGCCGTTTTACCATTCGTAAATCGAAGTGCAGACAATTCCAACGAATTCTTTTGTGATGGAATTACTGATGAAATCATTAATGCGTTGTCTAATATTGAACAATTAAGTGTGACCTCCCGCACTTCTAGCTTCTATTTTAAGAATAAGAATTACTCCTTACAAGAAATTAGTAATCAACTGAATGTATCTACCATATTAGAAGGAAGCGTTAGGTTCAATGGCCAACAAATTCGTATCCATGCACAATTGATAGAGGTCAAAAATGACCACACCTTTTGGTCTAGCACATGGGATAGAAAATTGGAAAATGTATTTCAAATTCAAGATGAAATCAGTCTCTTAATTGCTGAAAAGTTACGTGAAAAGTATGGTCATTTGGAGATTTCAGAACATCTAGTAAAACCTGTAACTAACAGTATTGATGCTTATCAATATTGCCTTAAGGCAAAACAATTATTCAATAAATGGAATCCATCGTCGGTAAATGAGGCCATAGAACTATTCGAAATGGCACTCAAAATAGACGATCAACTCATAGAAGCACACGTTGGTTTGGCAGATGCTTATAGTTTCTTGGCTGTGGCCGGATTTGCCCCCAATCAGGAAACCTGGATAAAGGTGAATGAACACCTAATGAAAGCGAAGTTGATTAATGCTGAATATGCGCCATTGAACTACTTATTGGCCAATCAAGCTTTCTTCACAGCTGCCGACTTTGGAAAAGCAGCAAAATACATCCAAAAATCAATTATAAGTAAACCTAACCATTCGGAAGGTCAACAATTTCTATCCTTTCTCTACATACTTAGAGGAGAATTAGATACAGCAAATACGCTATTACAATACGTTAAGTCTATTGATCCTCTTAATCAAGAAACTATGTTTTATGAAGCCTATTTCTTTTATCGCTCTTATCAATTTGATAAAGCTGAAAATAGTTTGCAGCAATTATTAGATGAAAATGCTCAGAATATCCCTGCTATCATCACAATGTTATATGTATTGCTCAAAAAAGGGGCGTATCCACAAGCGGAACATTTACTAAATACAACACCAAATGAACTCATCATGCCTGATGAACGATTGGGCCTTCAATGTTTAATTCAAATTTTAAAGTCAAATGGTGAAGGGGAATTGGACTCCTTCAGAGAATTGGAATCTAGAGCTAAAAAGGACACCTCATTTCAAGCGCATGCATATTTATTCCTAGCCTACGCTAATCTAAATCAATTCGATGCCGCTTTTAAAATGATGGACAAGCTATACAACAATAAATCATCTGTATTACTACTGACCTTTTCCGATCCGTTAGCAGATTCCATTCAGGCGGATGATCAATATCTGATTTATCATGCACGAACTTACCCACCCATTAATGCTTCAAAAATAAACACCACTAACAACTCCTCGGCCCTAAACGATAGGACTTCAATGCAAATGCTCTCTACTTTAAAGGATTTTATGCAAACCGAAAAACCGTTCTTGAATCCTCAACTTACGCTAAGGTCATTAGCCAATCAAATCAATATTCATCCCAACCAATTGTCATGGCTGTTGAACGAGCATTTGAAACAAAATTACAATGAGTATATCAATCAATATAGAGTAGAAGAGTTTAAAAAGCTGGCAGTAGATTCAAGTAACAAACACATTTCCCTTATTGGATTAGCTTACGAAAGCGGATTCAATTCAAAAACAGTTTTTAATACTACTTTCAAAAAAATAGTTGGAATGACGCCTAAAGAATATCAAACGAAACACAGTCCTTTAGAATAAATGCGTTCTAAATTATAATCTAGAACCTCTTGTTTTTTTATAGCACTTTTGAAACAGTTGGGGTGACTTTCTTTGCCAAAAATTAAATACTAAATATTATGGCAACGAAAAAAATGAAAGCAATAGTAGCCACTGGCTATGGTTCACCCGAGGTCTTAAAAGTAGTTACAGTTGACCGACCTACTCCAAAATCTGATGAGCTTTTAATCAAAGTAAAAGTATCCTCTGCCACCAGAGCTGATACTATGATGCGAACTGGGAAACCTTATATCGGAAGGTTGTTTCTCGGTTTAACCAAACCCAAAAACCCCATTCCAGGAACTGGGTTTTCTGGAGTAGTTGAAAAAGTTGGTGAAGATGTAACGAGCTTTAAAAAAGGAGATGCCGTATTTGGAGAAACCACATTAAATTTTAGTGCTAATGCAGAATACTTGGTGATTAAAGAAAACGGTGTAGTACATCCTCTTCCAAATTACCTTGACTTTGAAGAAGCCGCCAATTTCTGTGACGGACATGTGACATCGTACAACTTCTTAAAAGTGAAAGGAAAAATAGAAAAAGGTCAAAAAGTATTAATCAATGGAGCTTCAGGGGCATTAGGAACTTCGGCCATTCAAATTGCTAAACATTTTGGCGCTCATGTAACCGCAGTTTGTAGCGAAAAAAATGAGGGGTTGGTAAAATCATTAGGTGCAGATATAGTGATCAATTATAACCAAGAAAACTTTACCAAAACCGTAAATCAATACGATATTATTTATGATACAGTCGGAAAAAGTTCGTTTCGAAGCTGTAAAGTAGCACTCACCGAAAAGGGATTATATCTGTCACCTGTATTGAGCTTTTCATTATTATTTGAAGTCTTTCTATCTACTATTTCTAGTAAAAAGAAAGCAATTTTCGAAGCGACAGGCACCAATTCCGATGAGCGTCTAAATATTTTGGTAACCAAAGTGATGGAGATTTATAAAGCAGGAGGATTAAAAACCTTTATCAACCGACAATTTCCTCTAGAGAAGTTGGCAGAAGCACATCGCTATATTGATTCAGGACACAAAAGGGGAAATGTAATCATCTTAAACAATTACAAATAATTAGATCGATAGTGAGTAATGAACTATGAATTTACAAAACTAGCTATAGGCTTAAAATTAAAGCCTATAGCTCAATTAATAATATACACTTACAATTAAAAATCTAAAAAAATCTTAAAAGTATTGCCAACTCTAAAAGTTGACGTACATTTGTATCGCACACGATATAATCGAAAAAGATATAAAATGCCATGACAGTTAAAACTTCGACACTTCAAAATATATTTAGAATCCTTCTCGCTTTGTTTATGGTGTATGCTGGCATTAGTCATCTTTCATTTAACCGAATCGACTTTCAAGCACAAGTACCAGATTGGGTCCCATTGAGTAAAGATTTAGTGGTCATTTTATCAGGCATTGTAGAAATTGTCCTTGGACTTGGTTTAGCGCTTTGGAAAAACAAACGGATAGAATTCGGTGGGGCGTTGGCTATTTTTTTCGTTCTCATTTTCCCCGGGAACATTTCACAATATATAGAAGGAAGAGATGCGTTTGGTGCATTAGACTCTGATCGTGCTCGATTGATTCGTTTGTTTTTTCAACCGGTATTGATCGCATGGGCACTATGGTCTTCTGGTGCTTGGAAGTCCTATCAATTAAAGAAAAATAAAGCGAACTCAACCCATTAGACTTATGAGCACTGAACAATTAAAATTGAGCAACCAAATTTGTTTCCCATTGTACTCAGCCTCAAGATTGATAACACAAGCTTATCAACCATATTTAGATAAAATGGGCATCACCTACCCTCAGTACTTGGTGCTGATGGTGCTTTGGGAAAACGATGAAATCTCGGTGAACGACGTGGCGAAAAAATTGATTTTAAAAACCAACACCATTTCACCGTTGTTACAACGAATGGCCAAGCAGGAATTAATAGAGCGAAACAGATCTAGTGACGACGAACGGTGCGTGAAAGTGAAATTAACTGATAAAGGCAAAGCTTTAGAAGCGAAGGCCAAACTTATTCCTGAGCAAATGTTAGATCATTTATTGTCTGATTCGGTGGAGCTAGATGATGTTATTCAAATGAGACATCAATTGAATCAATGGATTGAAATATTAAAAGACAAACAAAAATAGAATTATGGAATTATTAGAAAAATTGAATTGGAGATACGCGGCCAAAGCTATGAATGGCCAAAAAGTACCTCAAGAAAAAATAGACAACATATTAGAAGCGGCCTCTTTGGCTCCTACTTCAAGTGGATTACAGCCTTTTGAGATCATTGTAATTACCAACCAAGAATTGAAAGAAAAAATACGGCCAGTGGCATGGAATCAATCAGTAATAACCGATTGTTCGCATTTATTGGTTTTTGCGGCTTGGGACACCTACACAGCTGATCGAATCAACTATATGTTTGACTTAACGAATGAGGTCCGTGGATTCAAAAACGAAGGTTGGGAAAATTACCGCCAGATGCTATTAAACAGCTATCCACAGAAAGAGGCTGAGGAAAACTTTAATCATGCTGCAAGACAAGCTTATATTGCATTTTCACAAGCTATAGCAGCAGCAGCTTTTGAAGGGGTTGATGCTACTCCATTAGAAGGATTTGATCCTGATGCCGTAGATGAAATTTTAGGATTAAAAGAGAAGGGATTGAGGAGTTGTGTGATGCTTCCTATCGGGTATAGAGAAGCTGAAAAAGATTGGCTAGTTAACCTTGAAAAGGTGAGAAAGCCAAAAGATAAATTAATAACAGTAATGGATTAATTAAGGGAACAACCAATTATTAATGAAAGCGACTTGAAAGAAAATTCAAGTCGCTTTTGTTTTTAAACACCTCAATGTAATGCCTATTTTTACAATAGTTACAATGTTTTATCTATTCTATCTATCCGACACAATTAAAAATCACTACTAAAAATGCAACCAAGAATAAAAAAACTCCCTCAAAAAAAGTTAATAGGCATGCGATTAAACATGAGTTTTTCAGACTATCGAATCGAAGAATTGTGGAAAAACTTTAACTCTAATCGTTAAGAAATTACTAATAAATCGAATGAAGACTTCATTTCAATGGTGGTCTATGATTCTAATCATTTTGTTGATTTTAGTCCTTCAAACTTATTTGAAAGATGGGCTGCAGTTGAAGTTTCAAGTTATGAATTCATCCCTGCCAAAATGGAAACTTTTGATTTAGTGGAGGGACTCTACGCCATTTTTGATTATATATTCGAAGAATGGCTACCCCGTTCCATATATGAGTTGGACGATAGACCACATTTTGAGGTTTTGGGTGAAAATTATAAAAATAATGACCCTAATTCTGAAGAAGAAATATGGATACCTATCAAAGTAAAAAGCTAGGATGTAATAGCAAAAAGAAATAAAAACTGAATATTGGATTATAAAAAGAATAGGTAAATGATATACCCTTTCTTTCTTAGTCCATTATTTTGTCACCTCTTACTATCTCGTTCTCCCCACTGATCCAGACTTCTTAAAATAGGCTCCAACGATTTACCTCTCTCGCTTAAGCTATACTCTACTTTTGGTGGAACCACAGGATATATTTTTCGGACAATTAAACCGTCCTTTTCCAATTCCCGAACAGATTGGGTGAACATTTTATTGGAAATTCCTTCAATGTGTTTCTGTAATACGCCCGAACGCAAACCACCTTCCAACAGATGAAATAATATCATTGGTTTCCATTTCGTACCGATTAAATTCATGGTATAATTAAGCGGACAGTATTTCTCTTGATTCATTTTAAACAGTAATAATCTATAAATCTGCAAAATACTCTATTAGTAAACTATATTACTTTTTGGTAAGTTATTGCTATTTTGACAAAGCTACACTTCCTTTGCATAAAAAAAGAGAGATAATGAAAGAAAATAAAAAATATCCAAGATCATTTTCACACATTGGCATCACGGTACCAGATATTCATCAAGCTGTGAAATTTTATTCAGAAGTAATGGGCTGGTATGTCATTATGGAACCATCCATCGTAAAGAAGGAAACAGATACTGCCATTGGGCAAATGTGCATTGATGTTTTTGGTGATGATTGGGAAACTTTTGAGATTGCCCATTTAGCAACTTCAGACGGCATTGGTGTGGAGTTGTTTACTTTCCCTCATGGGGTAAAAGAAGCTCCTAAATTTAATCCTTTCAACACCGGGTTATTTCACTTTTGTGTGCAGGACCCCAATATTGAAGCATTAATTGAGCAAATAGTAGCCAATGGAGGGAAACAACGAATGCCGATTCGAGAATATTATCCGAATGATAAGCCATTTAAGATGTGTTACGTGGAAGACCCATTTGGAATTGTTTTTGAAATCTATACGCACAGCTATGAATTAACCTATTCTTCAGGGGCTTATAGCAAATAATTGAGAATTTTAGGAATACACACCACTTCTTAGCGACTTGGAAGCAATTTCAAGTCGCCTTTGTATTTTAATTAATGACGAAAATAAATCAACACATTACATTTCAACACAGTGTGAAGAAAAACAATATCAATCTAAAATCTTAAACTATCTAAAAATTAAATGCTCACTACACTACAGCAAAATAAATGTTGCTAAATTCGTTCGATGGTTAATCGTTTCCAAATCTACCTTTTTAATGATGCCAACTAAATTATGGTGAGTTTAATTCGCAACATTTTTTTCACTAGGCTCTTATGGGGCTTTATGGGATTGTATCTTTTAAACATCAGCGTGGATAACGTCGACCCAAATTATAAAATTATTCAGGAGGATTTCCTTTTTAATGATCAAGAGAGTATTGTAGAAATCGTTATTGAGCAATTCATGGGGTTTGAAAACGCTATAGCAGAATATGATGAACCAGAAAATGAAGATCAAAACAAAGAATTAATAGTCAAAATTGATCTATTGGCTCATTTAACACCATCTGACCTAAATTGCCAAAACCCTTTCATAAAAAAAAGAAACTCGTTCTCTCATTTTGATGTGCAAATTATTTCTAGCTATCTAGAAATAGATAGTCCTCCACCCAAAGCTTGATTTGACTTTTATTTCACTTTTAATACCCTAGGTAAACTGATACATGGGGCACTTTTTAATAGCATAAAATCAAATCACTTATGAATATCAGAACATTTCTATTATTAAACTTGGTATGGGCATACGCCGCACCTGCCACCTCACAAAACACTGATCAAGAAAAGGATAGCATTTACATTCAGCAATACGAAAACCAACAGGGACCAGATAAAGTGTTACACGCCGAACCCTTATACATTGATTTAATCCGAGACTTAGGCGCCAGAAAAGGGGAAAAAGAATGGAACGTAGGACTAGGCCTAACCGACAATTTAAAGTTTGATTCCTACGAAGCCTTGATAGAATATGAATGGGCTCCAATTGATCGTTTGGGTTTGGAAGTAGAACTGCCTTTTACATTCTATTCTCCAGTAAATGGAACAGCAAATGACTCCATTCCTGCCCACCGTCTAAATAGTTTGAAGGTTGCTGCCCAATGGTCATTTTTTGTCAGTGAACCCACCTCTACTTCAATGGCAATTGGATATATCAATGAATTTGAAATTTCGGATTTTGAAAATTTTGGGAACCCAGTTATCAAAGGAAATGTCTACAATCCGTTTTTTGTTGTGGCCAAACGCTGGGGTACTAATTTTCATTCTTTACTTTATACCGGCCCTAAGATGGAGCAGTATTTCAGTACCAATAAAGTCCATACCACCTATGATGTCAATACTAGCTTTCATTATATGATAATGGGAACTCGAAATTTCATCGGACTTGAATTCAATAAAACTTTTAGTGACGAAGATTTCGATTTAACCATTCGTCCGCAAATGCGGCTCGGAATTGCCGACAATCTCTTGATTGGCATTGTCGCTGGTATCCCTGTCAGTAGAGAAAATCAAAGGCTGAGCTCGTTTGCTCGTTTAATATGGGAACCTGGTCATCATCCCAAATAATTTGTGAATGAACGATTCAGTATGAAAGGCCAACCTAAGAACAGGAAAATAGCCAAACAACTGAAAAAGATGGGGCTGAAATATTAAAGCGGACTACCTAAAGCCAACTTTGCTGTATAAAATCGAAACTTGGTGACTAGTAAGAATCCATTTTCGAGCAGTGCTTTCAATACGTTATACATAAACGTACTCAATGAATACCTGAAGTAGCATATAGCAGCATTATCATCTAAGCGACTTGGAATCAATTTCAAGTCACTTTTTTTATATAAATCAGTTGTCACAATCCATGAAGCCTTTCTCCGAATGAATAATGCGGTTAACTCCAACTTTCCTGTGCGTTAAATACATCCTTCTATTTTATTAAAAAAGATGATTAGGTATAGGTATTAGTACCCCATTTTGTAAATCAGGTATTTTCTACCTAGGGCAACCACTGCATTCATCGGACATTTGAGTCATCAATATTAAACAGTTCCTTAAGGGATTTTTGATTCATTTTACTAACCGCTACGTTGTAGCATAACCCAACAATTATCATGTCTATTTTAACCACATCCGTTATTCCAACCATTAAAAAAGCTGCTGAGCATTTATCAGAGCTACACCACTATCTTTTAGAGTTGGCCGATAAAAATACTCCTTATCCCAATCCAATCGGAGAAGCTGAACCTTTACTTTCTTTCAACGGCTATTATGCCTTAAATGATACTGGTGCTTTCCTTACTATCGATACCAATTTACTAGTCAATAAAGGAGTCGTTACCCCTCATGTTGCTCTTATTTATTCAAAAGATGGAACCTCTTCCAAAGTGTATCATTTGACTGGTCCTCATCGCGATTTCAAGTCAGTTACTTGGTCAGGAATGACTTTAACAGCACAAGGAGGAAAAAACAGTGGTGTACCCAACTTCACCCTTCAATTCAGTCGTGAAGACAACAACCAAAAAATAACCTCCTCCTTTCAAGGAACCATCACTGAAGGAGATAGTACAGCGAAAACATCCATAAATGGAAAAACTTACAACAACCCTATTCCAATGGAAATGTATGCCGGTACTTACTACGACGATAAAGGAAAAGGTGCAGAAATCCTAAAAATAGGAACTGACAACTCCCTTCAATACAACTACACCAATCCAATCGGCGGTCCAGGACATTTGCAAGACGTTGACCTTTTCATTTACAACCTAAATATGTATGTGTTCTCTTTCAGCTCCTTAGATGGGCTATTGAATTACAGCATCATCATGGGAACCTCTGCTGAAGGGGGTAAAGTGTGTAACGATCTTTTTTCATTAAAGGGCACCAAAATTTCTATTCCTCGTTCGATACAAACAGTTACCTCTACGCCTATCAAGGCTCCAGTAAAGGGAACCAATACCCAAAGCGAAGATTTAGCCAATTTTGCAGGATTCTACCCCCTTGCTTCCAGTTCTCAAGTATTTACTGAAAATGCATTCATTTCCATCGAAGGAGAGTACAAAACAAGCGTAAAAGACGGAAAAACGGAAAAAGATTTTAAAGTAACCATTGGCGTTTCTTTAAATGGCACTTCTACCACCGTTTATACCTTCGATAGTACCATGTCTTTTATAAACAATGGAAACAATTGGACGCTAACTATCCCAATTAATGATCCCGTAGGAAGTGAGCTGACCATCCATTTTACACGCCGATATCAAAGTGCATATGAAAATGTTGGCAACTTTTATGGATCGGTAGTAAGTATTTCAGGAAGTTACAACGTTGCCCAATTCTCAGGTATCTCTTTGCTAAACGTAGTGCCATTGATGGGATTTTCAGGTGCTCCTCTTAAAGTTACGGAAAACTCTACTGAAACGATAGTGATTAAAAGCGACTCAGAGATTGAATATAAAGGTGTATCCTATACCAATTTAACGGTGGTACCCCTAATGTATATCGTGGGATTTATCGATCAAGATGAAAACGAAGTTATCCTTTCATTAGGAACAGATGGTGGAAAAGGAAATACCTGTATCACCACTGTGACCGCCACCAAGGAAGATAATGGAAAACGCAAACCTTACGGATTACCTACTAGTATTGAGCTATATACTGCTATACCCAATGGAGATTCTGCTGCTCCAAAGCATTAATAGCACTGATTGACACTCTAAAAAGCCTGGTTTTGTGCCAGGCTTTTCTTTTAACACTTTATTTTTCAACAAGGTGTGAGAACGAATAAGGTTTCCTTTATCTTAGTAATTTGAAAATAGGCAGTTGAGAAGAACTTTGGAGTTATCCCAAAATTCTTTTCAAAAGAGAAAATTCTTGAAAAAGAATTTGATCAATTATTATCCATTTATCTGCCTGATGAAGACGTGAATTTAGAACAGTTTCAAGCCTAATGAAGGAAAAATTTAGAGGAAAATATAGAAACGAGTCTGCAAGGTTAAGGAATTGGGATTATGGCAGCGATGCGGCCTATTTCATCACCATTTGCACTAAAGACCGCATCCATTTTTTCGGTGAAATAGAAAATGGTAAAATGCAGGTAACACCTGCAGGTGCTATTGCACATGTATTGTGGCATGAAATAAAAAATCACGCAAAAAATGTTGAATTGGGTGAATTTGTGGTAATGCCGAATCATGTTCATGGGATTTTAATTTTACAAGGAAATGATAAATATTTAACAGATGACCGTAGGGACGTTGCACGCAACGTCTCTACCAACGTCCCAACGGACAACGCAACGCCAAAAACAACCCAAATCAAAAACGACCAAATGGCCGACATTTCGCCATCGTCGAATACCATTTCATCCATCATACGTTCCTATAAATCGGCCGTAACCAAATATTGCAACCGATTAGAATTGCCAATGGCATGGCAACCCCGATTTTATGATCACATTATCCGAAATGACGAATCATTTCAACGAATTACAGCATACATTATTAATAACCCTGCTAAATGTCCGGATGATAATTTATAATGATAATTATTGCATTGCCTATGCAGGCTAGGTAAAAAATAACAAATGCATAAACAGTAATAAAAAAAGAATTAACTACAGCCAAGATACATAAACCCCAATTCCAATATCCGGAAAACCTTTCCACCAAATAGAATCCAATAGCACATCTACAACATTAAGTCACTAAAATAAAAACAGTTGACTTTTTGGCGCTGCATTGGCATACGGCCTTCTGCCCACAAAACGGCAGAATGCTATGAAACGATTTTTTTCATTTTTCAAACCAAATCAACAATCCAACCGCCTTCCGGCTATTGCCACAGAAGCGTTGGACAAGAATTACTTGTATGGCCTAAACACCTTGCGGTTTTTAGCGGCCTTTTTCATCATCGCCATGCACATCCAAAACAACCAAAAGGTAGTGGGAATTCCCCAACTGCCTGAGTTTGCTTTTTTGTATAAAGGTGCAGTGTCGTTCTTCTTTACCCTCAGTGGCTTCCTCATTACATACATCCGCATCGGAGAATACGAAAAAACTGGCACCATCAACATCAAACGGTTCTTGTCGAATCGGTTTGCGCGTTTGGCTCCACTCTATTACACCATAGTAGCAGCGGGTTTGGTGTTCTATTGGTTGGTCGTTCCTAATTTAGGAATGGAGTCCTACACCGATTACAACCTCGGTTTAGCTGCAGTGCTTTACCTCCTCTTCTTACCCAACCTCATCAACAGTTTATACCATGTGGGCGGTGCTTTAAATGTGTCTTGGTCCATTGGTGTTCAAGAGCAGTTTTATTGGATTTTATTGCCGTTCATGAAGTTTAAAATGAAGTATTTTCCAGCCTTTTTAATCACCGTTATTGTGCTTTCGGTGTTTGTCAGCATCGGTAACGCTTACGGCATTTTTGGATTGTCCAAAGAATG
>Ga0209344_10000231_pt1 | contig 112509 bp, 113 predicted proteins | sample Cruoilmetagenom6_FD_187293 | JGI IMG/M metagenome (GOLD analysis project Ga0209344, IMG submission 187293) | Oil polluted marine microbial communities from Coal Oil Point, Santa Barbara, California, USA - Santa Barbara Oil Seep Sample 6 (SPAdes)... | ecosystem: Environmental > Aquatic >...
CTAAAGATTACGCCTGGCTGCCCCCCAAGACCTGTTAGTTGGTGAGTAGCATTTACCCATCCATTACTACCATTAGAAGAGGAGTTTCTACCTGTCCAACCTTCACCTGAAGGCTCCAAAATAGGTGACCCTGTATTTAATCCATTAATAGAATTATCATTATACCAGTTATTAGGGTCACCAAACGAACCTACTTTTTGCCAAGTAGTTCCTCCATCGATAGAAGACTGCAATACTGCTCCATCCCATGAGAACTCAGAATTCCACCACACATCCATAGAAATAATTGGTGCAATCAATGTAGAAAAGTCTAAACAAGGTGATTTTACATAACCAGCTTCGTCTGCTAAGTAATTACCAGAAAGGTTGGTTACCCATGCTTGAGTACCATTTGATGCTGAGTTAATAAGTGAACCTGTTGGAGTACCTAATGCGAAACTTGAAGTACCACCATCTACTGTCCATCCACCTGCACTTGTTTCAAAGCTTTCAGTGTATGGAAATCCAGAAATAACTGGGATGTTAACAACTGTCTTCGAAGCCGTATCATTGACATTAAAACCATCTAAAGGTAAACTTGTATATGAAACTACCGAGTATGTTCCTAATGCTGACATATTAAGAGTTCCAGTAAATGTATAAGTTAAGGTATCGTTTGGCAACATTGTAGCGGTAACAGTTTCAGTTAAAGGAGTTCCATTGTTTAAAACTACTGACACTGGGAAATTTGAAATATTAGTTGCACCATCGTTAACGATTCTAACCGTAACCACTTCAGCTGAAGATAAACCACAACCAGACGCGGGGTCTATGATGTCAACTACTCCTGCATCTGTACTTGGTGCTTCTTGAATCGTAACATTATCAAAAGCAAAACCCTCAAAAGTTGTGAACCCGTTAGTACCTAAAGCAATTCTTAATATTACAGAAGGTTCTCCACCTAAACCATTTAAAGCAGCTCTTGCTGATTTCCATCCATTTGAGCCAGACGTTCCGCTTCCTGTCCAACCTTCTTGTGAGGTCTCTATAGAAGACAAACCTACAATTGTATTGTCTGTATACCAATTGTTTGGAGATCCGAATGCTCCTACTTTCTGCCAAGTCGCTCCTCCATCAATTGAAGATTGAAGAACTACACCATCATTGGAATTGTCTAATTCGTATTGAATATCCAATGAAATTAGAGGAGAAGTCAAATTGGTAAAGTCTAAACACGGTGAAACCACAAAACTTTGTTCATTATTATTATAAACGCCATTTAAATTAGTTACCCATGCCTTAGTACCATTAGATGCAGTATCAATAATAGTTCCTGCTGGAACTCCTAATGACCAAGAGTTATTGATTCCGCTAGACAACCAACCCTCATTGCTATTTTCAAAGCTGGTACTATAAGGAAAGGTTGTTATAATTGGAATGTGTGTCACAACCTTTGTGGCAGTATCATTTGAAGATAATCCATCTCCTGTTAAGCCTGTGTAGGCTTTAATAGTGTAGTTTCCTGTCGTACTTAAATTAACCGTACCAGTGAAAGTATAAAATAAGGTATCTAAAGGCAGAATAGTTGCAGTTACAGTTTCTGTTAAAGGAGTGCCTCCATTTACAGTAATTGAAACTGGGAAATTAGAAATACTAGCTGAGCCAGCATTCACAATTTGAACTTCGGCTTGTTCTGTTGAAGTTAGTCCACAACCGTTTATTGGAGACGTAATAGATAGCAATTCTGCATCTTGTGCTGGAGTGTCGTATATTTGAATGTTATCAAAAGCGAATCCTTCATCTGAAACAGAACCATCTGACCCAAACGCGATTCTTAAGATTACACCACTTACAGATCCAAGACCAGTTAATGGCGCTTTAACCTTAACCCAGCCACCGCTGCCGTTTGAAGTACTATTTCTTCCTGTCCAACCTTCCTGAGAAGGAGCAAGCGGAGTTAAACCTGAAATGCTATTATCATTATACCAGTTGTTAGGGTCACCATTTGCACCTACTTTTTGCCAAGTTGTACCACCATCAATCGAAGTCTGTAGGATAGCACCATCCCAACTAAATTCAGAGTTCCACCATACATCTGCAGAGAAGACAGGTGCAACAAGTGAAGTAAAGTCAAAGCAAGGAGAAACTACATAACTCGCTTCAGTCGAATTGTAAGATCCAGTTAGGTTAGTCACCCATGAGTTAGTACCTCCAGCTGCAGAGTTTATAACTGTGCCTGCTGGAGTACCTAAAGCCCAAGAAGAGTTGGTACCTCCTGAAATCCATCCACCAGGACCTGATTCAAACGTCTCTAAATAGGGGAAGCCAGTAAATATCGGAATGTTTGTAATGTTTTTGACTAAAGTATCATTTGAAGAAGTTGGGTCGTTTAGCAAAGTAACGTATGATTTAACTTCATATGGCCCAAAAGCCGATAGATTAGCAGTTGCAGTAAATGTATAACTATAAACACTGTTGGGAGTGATAGTTGTAGTTACCGTTTCTGTTACTGGAGTTCCTCCATTTATTGAAAAGCTAGCATCAAAACTAGTAATATTACTAGTTCCAAAGTTTTGCACTTCTATCGTAACTACCTCTGAGGCGGTTAATCCACAGCTTGATGTAGGTGTTGTGATTTCTGTAATTCCCATTTCGTTCGGAACGGGTTGAAACAGTTTTACCTCATCAATTGAAATATCTCCAGTGTAGCTAGTGCCTCTTTTACCTATAAACTTTACGGTTAAAGTTTTTCCTGCATAACCTGTAAGAATGGTAGAGGAGGTAATAAATGGATCTGCACCGGAAGTTTGTTGTTGCCCTATCAAGGTAACTACAGTGTCACTAACGTTGTTAGTATCAATAACTACATAAAGTTCACCCATACTTGCTCCAAACATGTGGTAAGCAAAATCGAGTTTAACTCCTGTAGCGCTCATTGGGATAGATACAGGAGGCGAACTTAAAGTGTTTTGATCATTTAATGCTCCACCTGAAGTCTCTAAATACAAATATTTTCCACCTGCAACCGTTGGGGAGGTGGCGTCAAAAAATGGGCCGGTAGCTAATGAGTTTTCATTGGCTCCTGTGGCATCTTCGACTTCCCATCTAGGGGTGGTTGTCCCTGAATTAGTCCACCCATTTGCGAAAGTCGGGCCAGCGGCTCCAACCGTAAAGGTCTCAAAATCTTCATCTAAGAATATTTGGGAATAACCCGCAAAACTTAGAAGTAAAAGACCTACTGATAGTAATCTTTTCTTCATAAAATATAAATTAATAGTTAATTGTATGTTCGTAATTTATTTTACAACATATAAAGGTAAGAAAAAATATATTCGTAATCAGTTATTTAAAAAATAATATTGAATAAATATACAGCGATTTTAGGCTTATTAAAAGAGGTTGCTTGAAAACCGTTCTATACTTTTAAATTGGAACTTGTAAACAAGAGTTATATTATTGGATGAGATATAAGTGAGAGTGGTTTTTTAGAGTCTAAGATATCTTGAATGGTTAAAAAGCTCCATCAATAATTGTTAACTTTCGATCAGTCATACTGGCGAGCTCTTCATTATGGGTAACAATTACAAAGGTGGAATCCAGCTCGTTTCTTAATGTGAAAAATAATTGATGTAATTCTTTCGAAGATTTAGAATCCAAATTACCACTTGGTTCATCAGCAAAGATTATAGAAGGTTCGTTTATTAATGCTCTTGCCACTGCGATTCGTTGTTGCTCTCCACCTGAGAGCTGTGATGGCTTATGACTGCCCCTATTATTTAAGTTTAAGAGTTTTAAAAGTTCAGTTGCCTTTTTTTCTGCCACTTTTTTACTGGTTCCTTTGATGTATGCAGGAAGACAGATATTTTCAATTGCAGTAAATTCAGGTAACAGTTGGTGAAACTGAAAAACAAACCCAATATTTTCATTTCTAAATCGAGAAAGATTCTTGTCGGATAAACTAGTAGTATTGATGCCTTTAATTATTAATTGACCAGAATCTGGAGACTCTAATGTTCCTAGTATTTGCAATAATGTGGTTTTGCCAGCTCCTGAAGCACCTACAATAGAGACGATTTCTCCTTTGCCGATTGTTAAGTTGACTCCTTTTAATACTTCCAATTCGCCATATGATTTGCGAATATTTTGAGCTTCTAAAATGCAATTATTCATAGTCAGCCAAAATACTAAATAATATTTTCAGCCACTTTAGAATTCAATCTATTTTTTATTTTCTAAAAACTAAATAAGTGCTACTTTTGGGATTCCAATATTTTAGTTGATAATAAAAATAGACTTAATGAATATTCACGAATATCAAGCGAAAGAGACTTTGAAAAGCTACGGAGTAGCAATTCAAGAAGGTATTGTAGCCGACACTCCAGAAAAGGCAGTTGAAGCAGCAAAAAAATTAACTGAACAAACCGGAACTAGTTGGTGGGTGATTAAAGCTCAAATTCATGCTGGTGGCCGTGGTAAAGGCGGAGGTGTTAAACTAGCTAAATCGCTTGACGAGGTTAAGGAAATATCTTCTCAAATTTTAGGGATGCAATTAGTAACTCCTCAAACCTCAAAAGAAGGAAAGAAAGTTCATCAAGTTTTAGTAGCTCAAGATGTATACTACCCGGGAGAAAGTAAAACGGAAGAGTTTTACATGTCCGTTCTTCTAAATAGAGCTTCTGGAAGAAATATGATTATGTATTCCACAGAGGGAGGGATGGATATAGAAGAAGTTGCTGAAAAAACTCCGCATTTGATTTTTCATGAAGAAATTGATCCATCAGTTGGTTTACAAGGATTTCAAGCCAGAAAAATTGCTTTCAATTTAGGATTGTCTGGTCAATCATTTAAAGAGATGGTAAAATTCGTGTATGCCTTATATGCTGCATATGATGGAATTGATGCTTCTTTATTTGAAATTAACCCTGTGTTGAAGACTTCGGATGATAAAATCATAGCAGTTGATTCAAAGGTTTCTATTGATGCCAATGCATTATATAGACAAAAAGACCTTGCTGCAATGAGAGACGTAAGAGAAGAAGATCCTACAGAAGTAGAGGCAGGTGAAGCAGGTCTGAATTTTGTTAATTTAGATGGAAATGTTGGTTGCATGGTAAATGGAGCTGGTTTAGCAATGGCTACTATGGATATTATCAAAATTAGTGGAGGAAATCCTGCAAATTTTCTTGATGTAGGTGGTACAGCAAACGCAGAAAGGGTTGAAAAAGCATTCAGAATTATCCTGAAAGACCAAAATGTTGAAGCTATTCTAGTTAACATTTTCGGAGGAATTGTAAGGTGTGATAGAGTGGCACAAGGAATTGTAGATGCATACAAGAATATTGGAGATATTCCAGTGCCTATTATTGTAAGGCTGCAAGGAACAAATGCTGAAGAAGCGAAGAAAATTATTGATGATTCAGGATTGAAAGTGCATTCTGCTATATTGTTGCAGGAAGCAGCTGATCGAATTAAAGAAGTATTGGCTTAAGTTATTCAAAATAGATAAATTTAAAGTCTCGTAGGGCATTCCTATGAGACTTTTTTTATTGTAACCATGAACTATTTTACACCTGATTTCATTGAGTTTTTTAAAGAATTAGCTCCAAACAATCATAAGGAGTGGTTTGACCAAAATCGCGCTCGGTACGAGAAAGTTGTGAAAGAGCCTTTTAAAGCTTTCGTCGGAGATTTGGCTTTGCACTTAACTCGACATAAGCCATTGTTAGAACTAGATCCTAAAAACTTAATTTTTAGAATTAACCGAGATATCCGATTTTCCAAGGATAAACGACCCTATAAAACCTTTGTTTCTGCAATAATTTCCCCCGGAGGTAAGAAAGATAAAACAATGCCGGGGATATATTTTGAATTTGGCCCTGAGGGAATTCTAGTTTATGGAGGAGTTTTTATGGTAAATAAGGAGCAGCTAGAAGACATCAGGTATTACATTGCAAATAATATGGACGCATTTAAAAATATTATTTCTGAAAAGCAATTCGTAAGCACTTTTGGTTCCATTAAAGGTGAGGTCAATGTTAGACTCCCAAAAGAATTACAAGAAATAGCAGAGGAGGAGCCTTTGATTTATAACAAGCAGTTTTATTTTTATACCGCCCTACCATCTCAACTATTGATTTCAAATGATGTAATTGAAGAGTTAGAAAAATGCTTTTTAATTATGAAGCCATTGAATGATTTCTTTGAGGTAGCTATGGGGTATTAATAGTTAATTCTTAGGTTAAATAAAAATTTGTTGTATATTTGGTTTATAATATAAACTAATTTATAAAATGAAAGCAGTAGAAAGTATTCAGTTAATTGAATCCATGATACTAGAAGTTAAGAGAGATTTTTCTTACAATGGATTTCACTTCTTGTTGTGGGGATGGCTTGTAATGTTAGCCGCAGTTGTTAATTATATTTTATTAAACTATGTAGGGTATTCTAACCATTGGGTAGGTTGGCCTATATTAATGAGTATTGGTGGAATTATCACAGTTGTAGTGACCTTAAGAGATAAAAAAAGTAGAAGAGCTCAGACAATACTTAATCGAGTTATGGGACAGCTATGGTTGACAGTAATAATTGGTATTGTTGTCGTATTATTCTTAATGCCGCAAATTGGAATATTAAATACATATCCAATTTTTGTTTTATTATATGGGATTGGAACTTTTGCAACTGGTAGAATTATAAAATTTACACCTTTAATAATAGGTGGAGCATTGTGTTTTGTATTAGCGGTTGTTTCTGCTTATCAAAGTTTTTCAAATCAATTAATTATTATAGCGTTAGCTATATTGGTGTCTTATATTATACCTGGTCATCTATTGTACAATAAATATCAAAAGAATGTTTAAAGAATTAGATCCTCTCTTACATTCTCAATTAAGACTAGCTGTAATTTCTTTATTGATTGGATTAGAAGAAGCGGATTTTACATTTATTAAAGAAAAAACCGGAGCTACGTCTGGTAACCTAAGTGTTCAAATAGACAAGCTTGAAAAGGCAAAATATATCTCTGTGGTTAAGACTTTTAAAGGGAAAAGGCCATTGACAACTTGTAGAATTACCACGGAGGGAATAAGCGCATTTGAAAAATACGTCTCTAATTTAAAAACCTATTTAAATAAATAAAAGATGGAAAAGTTAAAAGAAAAGAAAACTGCAGGTAATATCATTTTCATTGGTTGTATGTTCATTGGTATCGGATTAGGAATGTTTTTTCATTCTACTGGTGTGGGAACTATAATTGGTATGGGTGTCGGTTATATATTGAAAGCAATTATTGATAATCAAAAAAAACAGTAACATGAACAAAAAAGTAACATTATTATTTCTCATAAACTTATTTTTAGGAATTCAGATGTATGCTCAATCCGAAACAGAAAATAAAGCAAGTTTCGGTTTTCAACTCAATCAATTTCAGTCTGACTTTGGATTAGGTGTAAATATTGCAATGCCACCAATTATTAAAGAAAAATTAGTCATCAGATTAAGAGCAAATGCGATGTTCTATGAGCAAATAATTAACTCAAAGACAGATTGGACGGTCTATTCAAACATAATGTTAGGGATCTCTCCTAAGCCAGTCAAAGTCGCCGAATTTTTAGCATTGTATGGTGAAGGAGGAGTTATTGGAATTTTACCTTCATCGAAATTTAGTACTTCTGATTTTAATATTGGGGGCTATGGGCTATTTGGCTTTGAGTTCTTTTTTGCTCCAGAGTTTAACTACTTCATAGAACTTGGTGGGGTAGGTACCGGTGCTACTGCAGATAAGTTATTATTTGAACCCATATACTCCAATGGTTTTTTGGCTAGTGTAGGATGGAGAATAAACTTTTAAACAAAAAGAGGAACTCAGTTGAGTTCCTCTTTTTTGACAAGGTAATACATACAGGTTGTTACAAAATTTCTGACCCATGGAATAGCTGAAATAGGAGAAAGTTGTTTAACAGCCCTCATTTTAAATTTATAAGTATAAATAGGATTAATTAAATAGTATGTTCTTTGTTTTATAGAATAATGATTTTGTTGACATATTCTTTCAAAACGTTCAATACTGATTCCTGTTTCTTTAATTTCCATCAATTCTGTCACAGTTCTCTCAGGTTCATTAAAAGCCTTTAGTATACCTTTATATAGTGGAGCGGGAAAAAGATGGATGTATGGAACTTTAGATAGGATTTTACTTTTTGCAACTTGTTGATGACCACCGAAGGGCATTTGCCATGGGGGGAATCCAAAAAAGATATATCCGCCTGGCTTTAAAAAATCTCTCAGTTGATGCATGAGTTTATTTTGATCAAAAATATGTTCAACTACATCTTTCAGAACAATTAGGTCAAATTGGCCTTGCATTTCTTCTTCAAAATCAACATCGTATATATTTTTGTTGATTAAAAATGCTTTGCCTTCGGACTCTTCTTGGGCGAGGTTTTCTTTTGCCTTGGCTAGCCTGGCAGGAGACAGTTCAACTCCATACCCTATGCAGCCTCGATCAATAAATGCCTTTATAACACCACCTTCTGCGCATCCAATCTCAAGTACTTTCATACCTTTGGTTAACGGAAATTCTTGTTCTATAAATGGTAGCATATATTCAACTGCATTTTCTGTTTGCATTTTGTAATATCGCTCCTTGTCTTTGTGAAAATCGAATGCCATGGGAAATGTTTGGTTTCAAATTTAAAAAATTAAATATTAGAAAAGGTGATAAGCTAATCCTAAAAGAAAAATTTAAAATATGAATAGAGTTGGTATATTAGGCTGTGGTTGGTTAGGAATTGAGGTTGCAAAACGATTGTCGGAAGAAGGAAAAGAGGTTAATGGCTCAACAACCACTAGTAGTAAGCTAGTAGAGTTGGAGTCGTATCGGATCAATGCATTTATCCTTGATGTAACCGCCGAGGTTCATGATCAGGAATGGGAAAAGTTTCTAGAGGTTGATACTTTGTTTATAAACTTACCTCCTTCGACTGCGAGCAGTAATCAACAATCATATGCAAAAGGATTTAAGCAGTTAATGCCTATTATCGAATCCTCACCCATTAAACATATTGTTTTTATTAGTTCTACCTCTGTTTATGAGAATAATAATAATTGGGTAACTGAGACAGCTCAGCTGTCGAATGATGATAGAGCTCAACGATTAATCGATGCTGAAAAAGTATTTATGAAATCTACTCAATTTTCTACAGTGATAATTCGATTTGCAGGGTTAGTTGGCAAGAGTCGAAATCCTATAACTTATTTAAGTGGAAAAAAACGTCAGGAAGATGGCCGTCAACCCATTAATTTAATTCATTTAGTTGATTGTGTAAATATTTCAATCCTTGCTTTAGACTATATGCAGAACGAAGTATTTAATGCAGTAGCAGATAAGCATCCAACTAAAGAAGAGTTTTATAATGAAATGGCTAAAGTTTTTAATGTGGACGCTCCCGAGTTTTTAAATAATTCAGAATTAGATAGTTCTACTTATAAAATGATAAGCAATGAAAAACTAAAGAAAACGTTCAATTATTCTTTTAAATTTCCTAACCCTTTGTTGTTTAAAGATTAATTTTATTCTTTTTTTAAGACAACCAAAGTGTGTTTTACTTTGTCTAACAGTCATAATTAATTAACGAGTATAATTTGAGAAAAGCTCTTTGTACAGTAATCGGAGTTCTAGTAACACTAACATGTTCGGCTCAATCAATAGTATATGGTATTTCTGGTACACTAACAAGTTCCAACTATGCCTTTAAAGAAGGAAGCTCATATACTAAGAATTTGAAATATCCACTAAACTACGGTGCAACCGGAGGTTTATTTATTCGTTACAGTCCGTCTAAAGAGCAAGTATCTAGAAAGAATCCTTTTCGGCCTGTGGCTCAGATGGAAGCGAAATTAGCCAATCATGTAATGATCACTAACTCATTTCCCGAAAGATCTGGTAATGAAAATTACACGGATCAAATTTTTAGAGCTGAGGTTCCATTGTTATTGGGTGTAGAGTATATGCAGAAGTATCACTTTCTAATTGGACCAAGCTTAAATACCAACTTAGCAATAAGTTCCACTGTAAATTATAAAGATGGAACTAAAAGAGAATATTCGAATACTATCAGGTATTACAAAAGGTTTGGAGTTGGATTGAATCTTTCTGCCAGTTATACTTACAAATTTTTAATTTTTTCTGTTCAATACGAACGGTCACTTTCTCCGGTGAAAGTACAAGCTTTTTCTCAGCAATTTAAACTTAAAATGAATACATTAAGGGTTGGTTTAGCCATTTCGTTGTTCAATAAAAACAATGAAAAGAACAAGAATAGTATTTACCGTAACTGATAAATATCATCTTAAATAAACTATATAATCGTAATTTAGCTTTTTTAAAATTTAATGAATGAAACCAGTAATAAAATATATTAATAAAGATCAAGCAAAATTCTTCTCGACACTACGAAAAAGAGTTGATGGCTATTTCAAAGAGAATCAGTTATCTAAGTTTGGAAGCAGTCGATTGATTTGGAAATCGATGGGAGTTTTTGCACTTTATTTTGTTCCCTACACACTATTATTAATGGATTTTCTGCCGCTTTGGGCGATGATTGCTTTATCTGCTTTCATGGGAATAGGTATGGCAGGAATAGGCATGGCCATTATGCACGATGGAAATCATGGTACTTTTTCTAGTAAAGGTTGGTTAAATCGCCTGATGGGTTCTTCTATTATTTTGGTTGGAGGACATAAATCCAACTGGAAAATTCAGCATAATGTTTTACACCATACTTATACTAACGTATTCGAGGTAGATGAAGATATAGATGCAAATGGGTTAATCAGAATGTCACCTCATGCAGAGTATAAAAAAATGCATCGTTTTCAGCACATTTATGCCTTTTTATTGTACGGATTAATGACCATGTTTTGGTATACTTTTAAAGATATCAAGCAGCTTTCAGACTTTCACAAAAGAGGTTTGCACCACGGTAAACAAATGGACATAAAAAGTGAAATTTTTAAGTTGACTTTAGGTAAAGTAATATATACAGCATATATGCTTGTTATTCCGATGTTGGTAATTGACAGTGTGCCTTGGTGGGGAGTTCTTGTGGGATTTGCTATCATGCATTTTGTATGTGGGCTAACTTTAGCAATTATCTTCCAATTGGCTCACTTAGTTGAGCATACTGAGCAACCTTTACCAGACGACTCCGGTACTATCGAGAATACTTGGGCAGTTCATCAATTAATGACCACAGCAAATTTTGCCCGAAAGAATAAAATTTTAAGTTGGTATATCGGTGGTTTAAATTATCAAGTAGAACATCATATTTTCCCAAATATTAGCCACATTCACTATCCTGAAATTTCAAAAATAGTTCAGGAAACGGCAAAAGAGTTTGGTGTTCCTTATCACGAATATGATTCGTTTTGGGATGCATTCAAATCACATATGAGATTGTTAAAAGAATTAGGTTCTCCACAACCTAAGATGGCATAAATCACTGAAGCCTTCCGAATTCGGGAGGCTTTTTTTTTATTGTATTCGATTGGCAACTATATAAAAGGGTTTACCTGAATAATCACTAGTCGCTAAAATGAAAAGTGAACCTCCATCTTTTATTTTGCCTTTTGTCTTTATTTTTTCAGGTGTCAAAGGATGATTTCTACTTATAATATTGGCTTTTTTGGGAAGTTGAGAGGTTTTAGTGGTAGTAGAGATTAACTCAAATACCTTACCTGGGAATTCACTTTTAAACTCTTCAGAAGTGTAAAAGTGAGAGCTTGGCGCTATTTTTTCTAGGTTAAATCGACTTCCAATGATTTTAAATCCTCCTGCTTTTAGGATACTTGTGTTGGCCTCAAAAATATATTTCCTTGGAGGGGCATAGCTGCAAATAGAGCCTTCCTCTTCAGAAAAACAAAACGAAAAAAGTTCATCTTGACTTTTTGTGAAATTTACGGTTACTATTTTAGCTTCTCCACTAAAATTCTTTTCAAGGGTGAATAAAACTTCTTTACATTCATTTTGGACAGAAACAATATCAACTCTAGAAACATTTTCCAATTGATGGAGGGTATTTTTTATATCTATTAATGGCGATGTTTTAATTAGAATAATTTTCCCTAGTGCAAGTAATTTGTCTTTTAATTCAAGCACATTGGGCGCACAATCATCTAAAAAAACTCCTTTAGCGCTTTTTTCAGTTCTTCTATCAGGATCTATATAAATTAAATCAAATTGTTCTGATTTTTTGGATAGAAAGGATTCAGCGGAGTCATTATAATAGTCAAGTTTACTAGGATGAAAAATTTCAAGATTGTGCTTGGCTATTTCAAAAAGCGCAGGAAATGATTCGACATAAATTCCCTTTTTTGAATGATCAGCTAGGTGTTTGGTGTCTACTCCAAATCCTCCTGTTAAGTCAATGAAATTATCATATTGATGAATGGTGCTTTTGTAAACTGAAGTTTTCTCAGAGGAACACTGCTCCATCGAAACTTTTAAAGGAAAAAGTAAATTGGGCTTGTTCCAAGAGGGTAACTTTTTAGATGCTAATTGTATTCCTTGTATCTGTTGTAGAATGAATTGTCGAGGCAAGTCGGGTCGTTTACCTAATTTTAATGCAAGGGATTGAATGTTCTCATTTTTTTGATTTTCAATAAACTCGCTAATCTCTTTAGTTAGTTTCATTCATTAATCTACTTTCATTTCCATAAATACATAGGAGATGATATTCGCTCCCATCTGTAAAGCAGCCAATCTTTTTTCATCACTATCTTGGTGCACTTCTTGATCCTCCCAACCATCTCCAAGATCACATTCATAGGTATAGAACACGATTAATCGACCTTCATGAACAATTCCAAAACCTTGAGGAGGGTTGTCTTCATGTTCATGGATTTTAGGTAACCCATTTGGAAATTTATACTGTTGATGGTAGATCGGATGTGAAAAAGGAATTTCAACTAACTCATATTCCGGTAAAACTTTTTTTAATTCATTACGAATGAATTGATCCATTCCATAGTTGTCATCAATGTGTAAAAAGCCTCCAGCTAAAAGGTATTGGCGCAAATTTTCAGCTTCTTGCGAAGAAAATACTACATTCCCATGACCGGTCATGTGTATGAATGGGTAATTGAATAATTCACTACTTCCAACTTCTACTATATCTTGTTTAGGGTTAATATCAGTGTGGAGGGTTTTGTTACAAAAAGCAATTAAATTCGGAAGAGAAGTTTCAAGATTGGCATACCAATCACCACCACCATTATATTTTAGCAAGCCTAATTGAACATTTTGAGCAGTGAGGGAAATAATGGTAATAAGGAAAGTAAGAATTAGGGAGGTGATTTTACTCATATCTCATATTTAATTGCGCACATGCTACTACTGCAGCGGTTTCTGTTCTTAATCTTGATTTTCCTAAAGATACAGGTTTGAACCCATTCATTTTAGCAATTTCTATTTCTTTTGCACTAAAGTCTCCCTCCGGACCAATCATTAAATAGGTGGGTAGGGTAGTATCTATAGATTCGATTAATTTATTTTTATCCAGATCAAAAGCACAATGTGCGATTAATCGATTGGATTCAGGAAACTGATTGATAGCTGATTTAAAAGGTTGAACTTCTTTAAGCTCTGGAAGGTATAATTTTAGGGATTGCTTCATTGCCGCAATTAGTATTTTCTCCATTCGATCATGTTTAATAACTCTTCGCTCAGAATTTTCTGTCACGATTGGAGTAATACTACCTATTCCTATTTCAGTTGCTTTTTCTAAAAACCACTCATATCTGTTGTTGTTTTTAGTGGGAGCAACAGCTATATGGAGCATTCCATAAGAGTTTTCATCTTTCTTTGATTCCAAAACACGAAGTGTGCACCTTTTAGGGTGAGCATCCAAAATTGCACAATGATATAGTGTGCCAATACCATCAATAACATCGATTTTATCGTTTTCGTTTAAACGCAACACTCGAATTGCATGTTTCGAATCGTTCTCGTCTAGCGTGATAATTTCAGAGTGGACAGAAGTAGAATAAAATAATTGCATTGATGCAAAGGTAATATTGTTGAAAGATATTCATTGTAATTTTTTGAAAAGGCATTAATTCATAATTTAGCAGAAATATATTTTTTGATGAAGAAGATTTTAATTGCCAATAGGGGAGAGATAGCATTAAGAATTATGCGGACATGTAAAGAAATGGGAATTGCAACGGTAGCAGTTTATTCTGAAGCCGACAGAAAAGCACCATTTGTAAAGTATGCTGATGAAGCCGTTTTATTAGGTCCACCTCCATCTTCAGAATCTTATCTTTTGGGTGATAAAATTATTGAGGTTGCGCAAGAATTAAATGTAGATGGTATTCATCCGGGATATGGTTTCTTGTCGGAGAATGCTGAGTTCACTCAGAAAGTTACTGATGCTGGAATCACTTTTATTGGACCATCCCCCGAAGCAATGCGTGTTATGGGGAGTAAGTTAGCTGCCAAAGCTGCCGTTAAGGAGTATAATATTCCTTTAGTTCCCGGCACCGATGAGGCCATTACAGATATTAGCGAGGCCAAACAAAGAGCAATAGAAGTTGGATTTCCCATTCTTGTTAAAGCTTCTGCAGGAGGAGGTGGAAAAGGAATGCGTATTGTGGAGCGAGTAGAGGATTTTGAAGAACAAATGGATCGTGCAGTGTCCGAAGCAATTTCATCTTTTGGTGATGGCGCCGTTTTTATTGAAAGATATGTTGGATCTCCTCGACACATTGAAATACAAATTTTAGCAGATCAGCATGATAATATACTGTATCTTCAAGAGCGTGAATGCTCCATACAGCGAAGACACCAAAAAGTTATCGAAGAAGCTCCTTCTTGTGTATTAACTCCTGAAATTAGAAAAGCTATGGGGGAAGCTGCGGTTAATGTTGCTCGATCTTGTGATTATGTTGGAGCGGGTACTGTCGAGTTTTTACTAGATGAGAATAAGAATTTTTATTTTTTAGAAATGAATACACGATTACAAGTGGAGCATCCAGTTACGGAACAAATAACTGGTCTTGATTTGGTTCGTGAGCAAATTAATATAGCAAGAGGAGAGAAGCTAGCTTATAAGCAGGAAGATATTCCGATGAATGGCCATTCCTTTGAAGTTCGAGTTTATGCCGAGGACCCTATGAATAACTTTTTGCCAGATATAGGTACACTTAGTACTTATAGAAGACCACAAGGTTTAGGAGTAAGAGTGGATGATGGATTTGAGGAAGGGATGGAAATTCCGATCTATTATGATCCGATGATTTCGAAGCTAATTACTTTTGGTAAGGACAGGGAAGAAGCTCGATTAAGAATGTTACGAGCAATTGAGGATTATGAAATTAGTGGAGTAGAGACTACTTTGGCATTTTGTAAGTTTGCTTTAAAGCATGAAGCTTTCATTAGTGGGAATTTCGACACCAATTTTGTGAAACATTATTTTACGCCAGATAAATTAGAGGTTGATGCTGAAATTGAGGAAGAAATTGCTAGTTTAATGGCAGTTAAACTTTTCGAATCAGATAAAAAAGCTTCAATACAGGTTGCAGAAAATGGTGGTTCTACCAAGTCAAATTGGAAAGCTAACCGAATGTAAGATTCAATTAAAAATTATCTTTTCGATGGAAGTGTTTGTTGTTCCTATAATTTTTAAAAAGTAGGTGCCTCTAGGGTAGTTGCCAATGTTTAAGCGAACTGTATTTGAATTGATTAATTGGTTGAGGTGTAGCTCACCTTTCAGATTATAGATTTCGACGCTATTGATTAATTCCTCGTAGGTTATATTTACAATTTCACTAGTTGGGTTGGGGTAAATATTCACTTTACTTTTGAAATTGGTGCCTTCAACGGATTGAATTTCTGAATAACTAAAATCTCCGTTAAAATCAGTTTGTTTTAGTCTGTAGTAGATTGTTTCTGCTTTTTCTAATTGGTCGATTGTAGAGTAATCTTTAATCTGAGTGCTATTTCCGGCTCCATCAATTCTAGAAAGAACTGACCAACTTTTTGCATCAATAGATTTTTCTATTGTAAAATAGTCATTATTGATTTCTGAGGCCGTTTGCCATTCAATCATTGCATGTTCAACTTGTTTCTGGACTTTAAAAAAATTAAGTGTAATGGGTAAAGGCGTAGTAGAAATTGAACCTACTATAAAGTTGTCAAAAAAGGCCCTGTTTGAGCCGCTACCATCTGCAAGCGCGCCAATCACCACGTCATCTGATGGGGTCCAATATAAATCCCTGTTGTCTATACCATCATTGGACCACATTTCTACATTATCTACTAAAAAGCGACCAACGCCTGTGCTGGGTAGGTAATAAAAGCGATACGTTCTATAGGTATCGTCATTGGGTATGGAATAGATGTTTCCTGAACTAACAGTTGTATAACTGCCTACTCCATCTTTTACTCTATAACTAACTGATACATTTCCTCCAGACACTCTTATTAGTAAACTAGCACCTCTTTTTACAAGATCTAATTGAGATTCATCGCGTTGATAATCTATTGATAAGTCAATTCCCTGAACATCAAAAGTTGGAGAGCCGGGGATTATTAAATTGATATCCATCTTAGGTGTACCTGCGTTTAGCCCATTTGTTCCTCCTTTACCACCAGTGGATATATAAGCAGAACTGCTGACTGATGTCGCATTTGGACCAACTGTTGCAGTGGTCGGTAATCCTGAATTCCAGTCAAATTGACTAATTATTTGGGCGTTAATACTGAAAGAGAGAGTAGTAATTAGAACGAAAATTAATCGCTTCATCTTTTGAGTTTTTAAATCTTGGATAAAGTTAATTCCCTAGAGGAGGATATTCTAAGGGTTTTCGATATTATGCATGCATAGCAAGTTGAGCTGTCATTCCACACGATGAATGACAAAAACACCATTAACTAATTAAAATCAGTTTGTTAAGGTTAGTTTTAGTTTTAAAGTTTCCAAATGCTACCACGGCTTCATTTCCGTTGATTTCTAAAACTTTACCTCCTTGTTTGCCATCAATTAGTTTTACAGTGGATCCCACTAATATTGGTTTGGTAACTTTTTTTCTAACTGGTTTTTTTCGCTTGGCTTTAGCTTGAACAGCTTCTTTGAGCTTAATTGCCTTTTCAATTTCCTCTTTTTTGCTTTTCTCGATCGCTAGGTATTTTTTTATTTCAGCTAGGACTGCTTTGTTGCCTTTTTTATTCTCAAATGCATCAATAAACTGCATCATTTTCTTTCCACTAGTAAGAAATTTATTGTTCTTCTCAATTGTCTCTTGCTGCTTCTCTAGTCTTTCTTCGTATTGTTTTTGCTTAATTTCATAAGCTTTCCTTTCATCTTCGGCTATTATTTTTGCCAAACGAGTTTGAGCGTTGATTTGCTCAAATTCTGCCTTCTCTTTTTGAAGTTCAGCAATTAGGTGATCCATTTCTACTTTTTTTACGTCTACTTTCTCTTTTGCTAATTCTATAATTTCTTTATCTATTCCATTTATTTCAGCAACTTCAAAAGTAAATGACGATCCAGGTTGTCCTACAGAAAGCTTAAACATCGGTTGTAAAGTTTTGACGTCAAAGAGCATATTGGCATTTAAGGTATTTGCTAATTGAGCGGCTTTCAATTTGATGTTTCCATAATGGGTAGTAATTACCCCAAAACTTTTTTTGCTGTATAATTTTTCAAAGAATACTTCTGCCAATGCGCCGCCTAAGTCTGGATCTGATCCCGTACCGAATTCATCTAAAAGTAAAAGTGTTCTTTTGTTGGCGATACCTAAAAAATAATTCATTCGCTTTAGTCGATAACTATAGGTACTTAGCTCATTTTCTATGCTTTGATTGTCTCCAATGTCTGAAAGTATATGATGAAACCACCCCAGTTTGCTTTTAGGGTCAACCGGAATTAATAGTCCACATTGCATCATCAACTGCAGTAGTCCAACGGTTTTTAATGTAATGGATTTTCCTCCAGCATTTGGTCCTGAAATGACCAACATTCTGCTGAACTTATCCATTTTTATACTCTGAGGAAGAGTTGGTTTTTTTAGTTCTTGATTTTTAAGCCATAATAATGGATGGTAGGCTTCAATGAGGTCAATGTAACTTTCATCCACTAATTGTGGCATAACCCCATTGATTAATTGTGCGTGCTTTACTTTTGCTTGGATGAAATCTAATTCTGTTAAAACAGTTTGATAGTCATTTAGTAAAGGAAGATGCCCTTTAATCTGCTTGGTTAGTTCTCTAAATATTTTTTTAATCTCTTTACGTTCATCGTCCAGAAGTTGTTCCAATTCAAAATTTAAACTTTCAGTTTCTTCTGGTTCTATATACGTTAGAAATCCAGTGTTTGAAGAGCCGAGAATCTTACCTTTCACTTGTCTTTTATAGGAGGAAACAATGGATAGGACTCGTCGATCATTAATGAGGCTTTCATTGGTTTCTGCCAAATAGCCTTTTGATTTCATTCGTTTAAGAGCGATATCAAAATTCTTGGTAATTTGTTTTCTAGTTGCAAATATGCTCATCCTTATTTGATACAATTCTGGGGTGGCATTATCCTTAACTCTAAGCTTATTATCTAGAATTTGCTCTATGGATTCTACAATTTCTGTAGTATATTCTGCTTGTTGTATTAAATTGGAAAGTAGGGGGTATTCATTTTTATTCTTAAAGCTAAATTGCAGTAATTCATTTACTAGTCGACTAGCATCTAATATTTTAATAATGTTCTCTAACTCTAATATGGTGCTTTGTATGCCTAGTAGCTTTAATTCATAGAGCAACTCTTTGAATTCTAAACGAGGAAATCTGACGCCATTTTCACGAATGATCAAAAGTTCAGTTGCGAGGGATAACTGATGTTCTGCGGCTTTTAAGTTTCTTAAAGGTCTTAAAGAATCAAATTTTTCTTTAGCTGTATCACCGTAACAAAAATGTACTAACCGATCGGTGATGTCTTTGAAATTTAAATCTTCTGCTGTTTGTTGGTCGAAAAGTATCAATCTAAAAATTGGCTTTAATTCGTTATTGGGTTTTTACTAATTTGACTAACAAAAAATAGAGTAAAATCATTTCAGTTAGCAATTAGAGATCAAAGTTAATTGCTTTTATATTGAAGAAGGTAGAAAAGGAAATAATAATGGAATGGGCATAAAAAAAGAGCAGCGACCCCTCGCTGCTCTAAAAACTAAACCTACTACTTAAATCAAATGAGCTACTCTTAAACTCATTGACGATTCAAATATAAGATGATTTTTCCATAATTCCATACAAATAATAGATGAATGGTAGAAATTCTTAGTTAAGCTGCACTTTTTAAGATTTTTTTAGTTTTTAGAATATAATCATTGAGCATAATTAACTTCGCAAATAAAAAATGGATCAGTCAAAACAGCTAAATCGTTTTCGTAAAATTGGAATTGCAGAAGGAATTTCATTCTTATTGTTGTTGTTTATAGCCATGCCCTTAAAGTATATGGCAGGAATTCCAGAAATGGTAAAGTATGTTGGTTGGGCACACGGAGTTTTGTTCGTTGCTTATGTTTTCCAGTTGGCAATTACAGCCTACCTATTGAAGTGGTCCATTGAAAGAGTAATTCTCTATTTTACTCTCTCATTAATTCCATTTGGTACTTTTTACATGGAGAAGAAGTTAAAGACGGAACAAGCTGCTCTTTAACATTAATTGTATGTATCAATAAATCCGAATATGGTACTTCCCTCGTAGTTGTTGTATAAATCAAAAACAAACAAATTTTATTTAATACAAACAATTATGAAAACGAGAAAAATTTTAAAAGTAACAGCAGTAATCGTATTATTATTAATTGGTGGAAGCTCAATGGCTCAGAAATCCAAAATGGTAGGAGGAGCAGAAATGTACCCAACAAAGAATATTGTTGTCAATGCTGTAAATTCGAAAGATCATACTACTTTAATAGCTGCGGTTAAGGCGGCAGGTTTGGTAGAGACTCTTCAGTCAGATGGGCCATTTACTGTTTTTGCTCCAACAAATACGGCGTTTGATAAGTTACCTGAAGGAACTGTAGAAACTTTAGTGAAGCCAGAAAACAAAGCAAAATTGACTGCAATTTTAACTTATCATGTATTAGCAGGGAAAGTAGATTCTAAATCATTGATGAAAATGATAAAAGATGGAAAAGGAGAGGCCACTTTAACTACTGTTCAAGGTGGGAAGTTAATTGCTAAGTTGAAGGGGGATAGTGTGATAATTATTGATGAAAATGGAAATACTTCTACAGTAACTATTGCAGATGTTTATCAAAGTAATGGAGTGATCCACGTTGTCGATACAGTAGTATTGCCAAAGTAATAAGTTTAATTTTATAGTTTTAAGTATGGAGAGGAGCGTTAAATTTATTTATCGCTCCTCTTTTTTGGCATCAATGGTAACTTGTTTTTCTTTAAAGTGAGGATTCAATACATTGATGGATTAATATATAATAAGAATGGCGTTTGAATTGCTTAATTTTGCTGCTTAAATTATAATTCAGTACCGCCGTGTCTTTAGATTCATTAAAAATCAACAAACAGTTAAAACTCGCCTTGAATGCAATTGGAGTTCACCATCCAACGGAGATTCAGGAGAATACCATCAATCGAATAGTTGGAGGTCATGATGTTGTTGCGATTGGTCCTGAAGGAACCGGAAAGACCACAGCGGTAGTAATGGGTGTAATAGCTCGTTTAATTTATGCTAAAGATGTTGCGCCAAGGGCGTTAATACTGGTTCCGACTCAAGAAAAGGTGGAAGAAATGCAAGAATTGTTCGGACAATTGGGCGTAAATACTGATTTAAGAGTAGAGATTATCCGAAAAGGTAGCAACTTTGATTTTCAACGCGATTTGTTGGCAGAAGGAGTAGATGTGGTGATCGGAACTCCAGAGCGAGTTCAGCCTTTTTATTATAAAACAGGAATTAATGTGACCCAACTTCAGATGTTTGTAGTTGATGGAGCTGATCATATTACACGATTGGGAACGCATACTGCTACCAAGCAATTGGGAGAAAACATGCCTGCTAAATGTCAACATATAGTTTTTACTGAGGTGATTCACCCTAAGGTTGAAAACATGATTGAAGACTTTATGAATTTTCCCACATTTATAGAGGTCAAAGCTCAGAAAGAGGTGGATCTAGATTTAATTGATCCTGTTCTTTATGAAGTTAGAAACTTTAAAACCAAATTAAACCTCCTCAATGTGTTGGTTGGAGATGCTCCAACGTATCCCAAGATGATAGTTTTTGTCAATAATAAATTGAACGGAAGTAAGATATACAAAAGCTTAGACAAAAGAAACGATGGGCAAATTGTTTTACTCAATGCACCATTTTTTGATCAACGGAGCGTTTCTTCGGTAGAAGACTTTATGGAGGTTGAATATTATAGGGTTTTAATTGTCGCAACTGAAGATTTAGAGCAGACACTTGATTTAAGTGGAGTGCCATTTATCGTTCATTTTGATTTGAAGGATGATAAGGACAGTATTATCAATCGAGTGGTAAAACAAGAAAATACTCCAGAGGATGCTAAAGCACTATTTTTTGCAACTCAAAATGAAGTGAGTACTTTAAGAAAGATAGAACAAGCGGCAGATATTGTAATGCCAATAGAAGATTTGCCTTTAGGAACTATTGTTGAAGGTGATGCTGAGCGAATTGAAATAGAAGAGGAGTCAAAAATTAGTGATGATCCGAATAAAGGTGCATTCCATAAAAAGAAAGAAAAGAATTCCAAGGACTACAATTACGGAATTCGTGATAAAGTAGAAAAGTTCGGAAAGTACAAAAAGAAGAAGGGGAAGCGAAAGAATAAATAAGAAGAAGTTTATTCTAAAATTTCAGTGACGTTGGCTTTGATAGTTTGATAAATATCATTTATAGGTAAGTCATTGGCATCATCTCCAAAAGGATCTTCAATTTCTTCAGCAATTAATTCTATACTACTAAAAATATAGAAAATCAAAGCCACTATCGGCATTGCCCAATAATCAAAAGTTTGTACAAAACCAATTGGCATGGTGAATACATATAGAAAGATGACCTTCTTGATGAAAATATTGTATGAAAAGGGAATCGGAGTTTTCTTAATTCGCTCACAAGCACCAATATTATCTGTAAACGACTTTAATTCCAAATTTAAATAGAGTAACTGTTCATCAGTTAAAGAACCATTTTCTTTTAGCTCTTGAACTTCTCTATACATCGCTTTGGCAACCACATTGGGTAGGTGCTTAAAAGAGGCGTAATATTCTGAGGGGTATTTTTCTGAGGTACGTAATAGTTGAGAATTGGCTTTGTTTTGCAAATGATCTTTTGATGCTAATATGTAATTACTAATCAAGATGCTGAAAATAGTTTTAACTTTTTGATCAGTAATAATCGCATCAATTTTTAATGCTAGGTTTCTGGAATTATTCACAAAACTTCCCCATATTTTTCGACCTTCCCACCATCTTTCATAGGCTGAATTGGTTCGGAAAACTAAAAGTAGCGAAAGCACAAATCCTACTAAAGAATGAATATTTAGGGTGTTGGCAAATTCTACTTGTAGTACCTCTTTTTCCAGATAATTGATGAGACCAGTATATATTGCTACTCCAACAATACCTGGAAATGTTCTCCTAAAAGTATCGCTTTTATGAAAAGCAAAAATTAATCGCCACCAATCTTTTGGATTGTATAAAACCATTGATCTAATTAATAGATTTTAGGAAATTGTTGCGGTTTTGCTTCGTGCATTAAGTCGTAAATTGCATCAAAGATGTCCTCTATACTTGGTTTAGAGAAATAATCTCCGTCTGTTCCATAAGCAGGTCTATGATTCTTAGCAGCTAGTGTAATTGGTTCAGAGTCCAAGTTAAAGTAGGCTTTTTGTCCTTCAATAACTTGCTGCATCATGTAAGCTGAAGCTCCTCCATCTACATCCTCATCTAGGAATACTACTCGGTTTGTTTTCTTGATGGATTCACCAATCATCCCATTTTTATCAAAAGGCATCAATGTTCTAACATCAATCAATTCTACGGAGATACCCTCTTCAGCTAATTGTTTTACGGCTTCTTCTGCTAAATTGCAGGTTGATCCATAGGTCACTAAAGTAACATCGCTACCTTCTGAGACGATTTCTGGAACACCTAGCTCAACTTGGAATTCTCCTAAGTTAGTCGGCATTTGCTCTTTACTTCTGTAGGCATTTAATGGCTCAATAATCAATGCTGGGTCATCGCCTTTTAATAAAGTATTGTATAAACCTGCAGCTGTGGTTAAGTTTCTTGGCACACAGATGTGAATTCCTTTTAAACTATTAATAATCGTTCCCATTGGAGAACCTGAGTGCCAAATTCCTTCTAAACGATGACCACGTGTACGAACGATCAATGGTGCTTTTTGTCCACCTTTCGTTCTGTATTGCAGAGTTGCTAAATCATCACTCATAATCTGCAAAGCATACAACAAGTAATCTAAATATTGAACTTCAGCAATTGGGCGCAGTCCTCTCATCGCCATTCCAATTCCTTGCCCAACGATAGTGGCTTCTCTAATTCCTGTATCGCTAACTCTTAGCTCGCCAAACTTTTCTTGCATGCCTTCTAGACCTTGGTTTACATCACCAATTCTCCCTGCATCTTCACCAAAAATAAGTGTGTTAGGATATTTGTTAAAGAGTACTTCGAAATTGTCTCTTAATACAACTCTTCCATCCACCAACTCTGCATTTTCATCATAGGTTGGTTTGACTTCTCGCTGATGAATCGGACTTTCGCTACTCGCTGAATAAAGATGTGAGCTATATCTGTCGGCGTTAATTTCAGCTGATTCGTTTACCCAGTTGATTATGGAGGCTCTAAAAGATAATTGCTCCGATTTAGTTAAACGAAGGGCTTTTTTGGCAGCGCTAATTATTTCTTTTCTATTGGGCTCTGTGCTCGCTTTTAATTCTGCGATTAATCCATTAATGGCTTCAGCTTTTTGACTTTCTGCGGCTAAATTGGACAAAAGACCGATTACTTGATCTCGATCAGCTTTGATGGGTTGAATAAAGTCTTCCCACGCTAACTTTTTCTGATCGCGCACTTCCTTTTTAGCGATTTCTTTTATTTCATTTAATTTCTCTTCCGTTGCAATTCCTTTAGAAACAATCCATTTTCCAAACTGATTAATACAGTCGTACTCACTTTCCCATTCTAAACGCTCTTTAGATTTGTAACGCTCATGAGAACCTGATGTAGAGTGTCCTTGTGGTTGAGTAACTTCTTCTACGTGAATTAATACTGGAATATGTTCTTCACGAGCAATTTTTGTTGCTTTTTCATAAGTCGCAATAAGGTGTGGGTAATCCCAACCTTTGGTTTTTAATATCTCGAACCCATTACTTCCTTTTCCGTCACGTTGAAAACCTTTTAAGACCTCAGAAATGCTTTCCTTAGTGGTTTGGTACTTTTTAGGAACTGAAATTCCGTGTCCATCGTCCCAAACCGACATCACCATAGGTACTTGTAATACTCCAGCAGCATTGATGGCTTCCCAGAAAAGACCTTCAGAGGTGGATGCATCTCCAATTGTTCCAAAAGCAATTTCATTTCCTTGATTGGAAAAATTATTCTCTCCAGCTAGTTCTGGTACATTTCTGTATATTTTAGAGGCTTGAGCTAGTCCCAACAAACGAGGCATTTGGCCTGCAGTAGGAGAAATGTCTGCTGAAGAATTTTTCTGTTGAGTAAGGTTTTTCCAACTACCATCTTCATTTAAGCTCCGTGTTGCAAAGTGACCATTCATAGAACGTCCACCTGAGGCAGGTTCTAATTCAACACTAGGATTGGCATACAATTGCGCAAAGAAAGATCGAATCGTTAATTGATCGATAGCCATCATGAAAGTTTGATCTCTATAATATCCAGATCGGAAATCTCCATTCTGGAAAAACTTAGACATGGCAATCTGAGGTACCTCTTTTCCGTCACCAAAAATTCCAAACTTTGCTTTTCCTGTAAGAACTTCACGTCTACCAAGTAGAGATGTTTCTCTACTCAACACAGCCAATGAATAATCGGCAAGGATATCTTTTTTGAATTCTTCTTGAGTCATCTTCTTTTGCTCTGGGGTATCTAATGTCGCCTCTTTGCTCATAGGTAGTATCTTTAAAAAATTGCTTTGCGAAATTACCAAAAAAACCGCTTTTTTTTAGGGTAATTGTAGAGGTATGGAAAAGAAAACAGGAGGGGAATGCCCTCCTGTTTAATGTGCCTCTGATAAGATAAGGTTGACTAAATTGTTTAACTGTAGTTTTTTTAATCAGCTGAAAGGCACATGGGAAATTAAGGATTTTTTCTGAGTTATAGAAGTCCTTACTTCCTTTATTTTTGATATTGATTAATGAATTCCGCTAACTGTAAATAAATCAATGAAGAAGATGTATTTTGGTGGGTTAGCGCTTTCTAAGTGTTCTTTTGATTCCATTGTGGTTGTATTTTGAGCGGTTAAACTGTTTTTGGCTAACATGGCACAAACTATGATTATAGACCAAAATAGAATTGAAATTGTTTGAGTTATTCTTTTCTTTTTCATGTCAATTGTATTTATGGAAATTGAGGTTGAATAGAATCCTTTTTCAGTTGTCCGCTACTCACTCCATCAATAAATTTGCAGTCCAAGCAGGTTAATCCTTCATTGAGCATGATCCAGGTTTCTCCTATCATATCCAAGTCGTATTCGTTTCCAACATTTTTGATGTCGTATATTATTTCTTCAGAACCTTCTTCTAATGCGATTTTTGAACCGATAGGCAACATAATGTGAACCTTTACTTCTTGTGCTCTGAATTTATCTTCTAGATTGAAATACACGTAGGGGCTAAACTTCAAAGTTGAATCTTCTATTTTATAAGTAAATTCCATTTTCTCCGCTCGTTCTTTTGCATCCTTACGATTCGAACCTTTCGCAATTTTCTCCACCATTATTTTAATCTTGTCTCCACGCGTTGGAAGCACATCAACTTCTAAATTGTCAAAATACACTTTACTATCTTCTATCCAAATAGTTCCTTCCACATTTGGAATATTATAGTCGTTGAATTGATTGTCTTGTTCTGTTAAATCACTTAAGTAAACGGTATTTGAAGCACTTGTCCATTCTATGGTAGATAGCGATTTTTGTGTAGATTTTAAATCTTTTAAAGAATTCATCGCAACATAGAACCCAAGTAATATTCCCAGAATCCATAGTACTCCCATGGAAATCCCAATCACAGAATTTTTGGTTCTCAACTTAAATATCATTTTGATACCGCTGTATATTAATCCAATAGTAGGAATTCCAATAAAAAGAATTAGCGCTATTAGTGCCAAAGTAGCATGGGTTCCCGTTCCTATTAAAGCTTGAAGGATATCATGAGATGGTATCGTAAAGACTTCGTTGTTGCTAATGACTGTAACTATATCAGAATTGAATAATGTAGCAGTTAGAGCAATTAAGATGGCAATTCCAATGATGATGAAAATTACCCCAAAGAACTTCATTGCAAACTTCAATATGAATAAGATCACCATGCCAATAAAAGTGAACAGTTTAGAGAGTGCTCCGCTCAAAGAATTGGCAGCATCTTTGGCACCCTCACCATTAAAAGAGTCTTTTAAGTCGTTAAATTTATCTTCAACCGTTTTTTTGATATTGTCCACATTGACTGCTTCACCCTTCATCTCTAATTTTTCAGCAGTTGTTTTTGCTTTTGGAATGACAATCCATAGAATGATATAAGGGATAAAACCAACTCCCCAAACAAAAAAGGCAAATAAGAAAAGGATTCTAATCCAGATGCGATCAATTCCGAAATAGTGGCCTATTCCTGAACATACACCTCCTATTATTTTATCGTCCTCGTCTCTAAAAATGCGTTTAGATTTTTGCTTCGTAGAGCTTGAGTTGCTTTTATCGCTGGTCCAGTCGCTTTCTTCTTCTGTACCATCAAAATATTGTTCTGGTTCTCCCATCACCGAAATAACATAGTCTACATCGCTTAGTGTAACTACTGATCGTTCGTTGTTAAATCGTTCTTTAAATAGTTCTGCTACACGTGATTCTATATCAGCCATTACTTCATCGCGGCTGTCGGTATTGCCCAAATATTTCTTTATTGTGGCTAAATAGTTGTTGAGTTTATCGTATGCATCAACCTCGATGTTGAATACAATTCCACTGATGTTGGCGGTTACTGTTTTGTTCATTTTTTTCGGTTTATTTTGGTCGGGTTATGCGTTCTTTTTTCTGGTTAATTCTACTGCTTTCATCAGGTCCTGCCATGTGACGTCTAAGTCCTTCAAAAAGTTACTTCCTTTGTCTGTAAGTTGATAATATTTTCTCGGTGGTCCCGATTTTGACTCTTCCCATCGATAGGACAAAAGTTCAGCATTCTTTAATCTGGTGAGTAGCGGATATAATGTTCCTTCTACCACAATTAGTTTTCCTTCCTTCAGTTGATTAATTATCTCTGAAGGGTAGGCCTCTCCTGATGAAAGGATGGATAGAATACAATATTCTAAAACTCCTTTCCGCATTTGAGCTTGTGTGTTTTCAATTTTCATAATAGCTCCTTCGGTCTGTTATTGTTGTTTTTTTACGTTCATATTTCCATAAATGGAGAGCAAAACTGTACTATCATCCGTAGAGACGATAAAATGAGCTTCTTTCACCACTTTACCTACTTTAGTTATGACTAGATAAGTTTCCTCGTTGGAAGTTTCAAAGTTGTCCACTTCATCTTCTAGGTCAATTTCTTCATAACCTTCTTTTAGAAAAGACTTTTTGATGTCACTTGCTTTTTTTATATCGCTAATGACTAAAAATCGACCTTCTAAAAAATCACCGGTTACCCACTTTTGCTTTCCATTCAAATCTAAATCGATGTCAAAAGCATCAATCATTTTCTTTGAAAGACTCATGCTAAAGCAATCGTGATCGCTTTTCAATTGCGTATAAATTTTATCCGATTTCCCACCATTACCTGCTGTAACGATAAGACTCATAAAGGCTGCAATGATTGTAAGGCTAAAATATTTCATCGTTTTATTTTTTTAAATGTTTAGCAAAGATATATCTTTTAGAAGGTATTATGCAACGCATAGTACCATATTTTTTTAAAATAATAATTTAAGTGGTGCTCCAGAATGATGAATGGAAAAAGAAATCTGATGAATGGTGACAAATAATCGCTTCTCTTTTATAATTTTGAGACTAAACAGTATAAAGCCATGGAGATATTTTTGCAACCTGAGATTTGGATTAGTTTATTGACGCTGACATTCTTAGAAATCGTTTTAGGAATAGACAACATTATATTTATCTCTATTGTTGCTGATAAGTTACCCCAAGCAGAACAGGGAAGAGCTAGAAATATCGGTTTGATTCTGGCAATTGTGATTCGAATCTTTTTATTGATGGGAATCTCCTACATTGTTCATTTGACCAATCCATTGTTCACTATTTTCGACCTAGATATTAGTGTAAGAGACTTAATACTCATTGCCGGAGGGGTTTTCTTGCTGACTAAAAGTACCACAGAGATACACCACAAAGTGAATGGTGATGAAGCGGAGTTGGGAGTGAAGGATGGAAAGAAAATGACCGTAAAAGCGGCAATTCTACAAATTATCATCTTGGATATGGTTTTCTCTTTTGATTCCATCCTAACTGCTGTAGGGTTATCTGATCATTTGCCTGTGATGATTGCGGCCGTAGTTTTATCGCTTGGAGTAATGCTAGCGTTTGCAAGTAAAATTGCGAAGTTTATTAACGAGCAGCCCACGGTTCAAATGTTGGCTTTGTCCTTTTTAATAATGATTGGGACCTTATTAATACTAGATGGATTCCACGTTCACGTGCCCAAGGGATACATCTACTTCTCGCTTGTATTTAGTTTATTGGTGGAGTTCTTAAACCAGAGAATGAGGAAAAAGAGGTTGGGCTAATTCTTCCGGTTACCTGCCTATTGTTGGTTTTAGGTCAGTTGATCTCAATCGGTGAAATTACCCGTTAGGCTAATCCAAAAACCGTTGTTTTTGGTGGTTGATTCTTGATATTCTACAGTTACATCAATTTGATCTGCCAATAAATGAATGAGGGTAACTCCGATAGATTCTTCTTTCTCCTTCATCATTTCAATGTTTTGAATGCCTATTCCATTGTCTTTGTAGATAAAAGTGCCGTGGTTATTTTCAGAAATGTATGCTATAGAAACCACCAAATTGTTGGTTCCTGTGGCGTGTTTTAGCGAATTGGTAAATAATTCATTAAAAATTAAACCTAAAGGAATTGCAGTATCGACAGGTATGGGAGGACATTCTACATTCAACTCTATGGATACTTTTTTAATATGACTGCTAATAATATCTTCTCCAATGGCGTGTAGGTATTCTTTAAAATCTAATCGTTCAAAGTTGTTGGATTGATACAATTTTTTATGCACCAATGAAATGGAATGTATCCTGTTTTGTGCATCTTGAAAAACTTCTTCGGCCTTTGAATCTAAGTTTTTAGCATTGAGTTGTAAGCTGAATAAGCTGCTGACAATTTGAAGGTTGTTTTTTACTCGATGATGTAATTCTTTTAATAATAACTCATTTTTAGAGTTGGTTTCAGATATAAGGAGGTAAGATTGCTCAAGCTCTTTGTTATTACTCTCCAACAATAAGTTTTTAGCTTCTATCTTTTTTCGGTTCCTATTTCTTAAGGTAATAATTACGATAAGTAGTGCCAATAAAAGAACGAGCAATGAGATGGATAACAGTAATTCCCTGTTTTGAGATTCTAATTTTTGGTTTTTCTTCCGAGATCGTTCGGTTTCAGCTAGTATTTCTAGAAATCGGCTAACTTGTATTTCATCTTGAACAGCATTCATACTGACTTCATTTCGAAGGCTGTCATTAAAAAGGTGGTATTGCTCTATCGTAAGCTTTAGATTGTCATCATTGGACTTGGTGGTATAAATTCTAAGCAATCCTTCCAGTCCATCCACTACAGCGGCAGTTCTCCCCATCTCTTTCGCCTTCTCTATCCCTCGGTTGTAATACTTTTTGGCAGAATCCAATTCGTTTTTTAGTTCAAATGCTTCTGCAATACTCATGAAAATATTGACTAAACCTGTTTGAATATGGTGTTCGTTAAGTATGCTGACTTCTTTATTAAAATAGTAAATGGCAGAATCATATAAGTGCTCGTCTCGCAGAATGGTCCCGTAGTTTCCAAAAGCAAATGCATAAAGTGTGATGTTCTCGTCCTTAAAACTCGAAACCTGATTGTTTTTATACAATTGCTTGGACTTAGGGTAGTTTTTCTGCAAGTAGGAGACATATCCTAGATTATTTCGAGCTTGATAGATTCTTTCATGATTACCCAACTTTTCATATCGCAATAGGTTGTCGGTATATAGTTCGCTCGCTCGTTCAAGGCTATCTTGTTTAATCATGAATCCTGCGTAGTAGCCGATGAGGTGCCCTTTTATTAATTCGCTATCAATGAAATAAAGTAGCTTGGGAAATACCTCATTTACATATTTGTTAGCAACTAGCGGTGCTCCTATGCTTTTTAGGCTTGAAGCTAAAAGATATTTTAAATATAATTTTTCTGCTTCGCTTCTGTAGCATTCAAAATCCAATAAAGTCTTTACGTATTTGATCGCCACCAGTTGGCTGTCATTGTGTTGGAGTCTTCTTATGGTGAAGATTACCTTTTCTAGCTCCGTAGCCTGTGCTGGAATAGAGATGGTATGATTGGCTTTGATGCTATTTTCGGTATGTTCAATAATTTCAGTAATACTCATGTTGGAAGTGTTCTTACTGTCTAAAAGGGACTCTATATCTAAAAAAGGAAGTAGATCAGCGTCGCTTTTTTCTTGAGCCCATCCATGTAGCTGAATGATAGAAACAAAAAGGAAGAAGAATTTTTTCAAAGGTTTATCCTAAAAGTGGTAAAGCGACCAAAGATAGAAAATTAACTTAATGTATGGCATTGATTAAAAAGATTTTGAAAGGGGAGAGGAGATGCTAGCGGAATGCTAGCTTCAGGAAAAATAAGCGCTGTAAATCGGAGGATTTAATTAAAAAGGTTAGATGGTCTAAAAATTAAATCGTTGCCGGTGTATTGCAAAGTTGTTAAGAGAGGGGTAACATTCTATTGATTCAGGCAAACGAATGGTGTTATTCTCAAATTGCTTTAATGAATAAGGTGAGGTACCTGACTCAATGAAATTTTTATTGATAATAACTTTGTAATCATTTGAGATAGCAATTAATCCACGATCAAAAGCCCTATGAAGATTCGGGCAAAGTGCTATTCCATTGGAGATGGTGTCATCGTAATTTTCAGAAAACGGTATGATATGACAGGCATCAATCATAGAAGCTGTTGATAAAGAGTCTATTCTTAAGTTTGAAATTGCACAAGTGTTGTTATAAATTTTAGGAATTTCTCGTTTAAAAATACCGCTTCTGACAAAAACTTCTTCTTGAAATTTATTTTCGTCAAGTACATTTTTTAACCCTAATATTTTTCGTCGATAACTTTCAGAATCTTCATGTAATAGACTACTTGAAGGTAAATCATCGTTATCACTACTATAGTCTTTAGTATTTTTTGGAAAGTATTTTTCAAGTAGAGCTATTTTTAAAATATCCCGACTTTCAGGATTAAGTAATAATTCTACTAATTCCTTATCGATTATGGCATAACTAACGGCAGTTGTTAAGTTTTTAAAACTGCGCATAGAGCTTTTTGATGCTATCCACTTTTCGCATCCTATATTTGGAATTAATTTCCAAAAAGGTTCAGATTGCATGTGATAGAAAGGCATTGCAAAGTTTGATTGATGGTTTGTTTCAACCAATCTATTCCAGTTACTATTAAAATAAGCTACGAACTCAGGGGTGATTTTAATTTCTCTTTTACTAAATAGATTTTGATTAAATAAACTAATTAAACTTAATAATAAGATTGGTTTATGAGGAGCTCCACCGTTGTTTCGAGCTCTCTTCAGATTAGTAAAACATTTTAAATAATAGGAAATTATCTCGTTTTTCAATGTTTGGGCTTGTAAATGGAAAATTTATTTTCCAAATTACTATTTACTTTTTTAGTTGATTGATGAATTGAAATATTTTCTTTTTATGGTTTAAAATTAACTAGCTACAAATGCGCATTGTTCTAACTTAAAATTGATGAATAATAGACTATTTTTTTATTAAATAATCCACCTTAATGGCTTTTATTAATTAAGCCTTTATTTTACTTCATTTCCTCCATCCATTCCGTCCATTCTTCTTTACTCACCAATCCTGCTTTTTTATAGACTACCTCCAATTGCTCATTGAGTATAATCAATGTCGGAAAGTAGAACTCTTTGTTGCTTTTTCCCAAGTATTCCGCTAGTTCGTGGTAGCGGTTAGCTGTTGCTCCTGCATAAGTCCGGCCTAAGAAGGTCAACGACTGCTTTTCTTCAGCGTTTATTTTCAGCGCATAAAATTGAGTGTTGATTTGTTTGGCCACAATTTCGTCTGAGAAAACGGTTTCTTCTTGCATTTTGCAGATTTTGCACCAATCAGTATGTATAAACAGGACAATGGGTTTCTTTTCCTCAGCGAGTTGGGTGGTTACTTCTTCAAAATTGATCCAATCTACTTGAGCGAAGGCTGCCAATGAAAGAAGGAAAAACTGGAAAATGAGTAAAAGCTGTTTCATGTTTATTTCAACGTATATTTTATTCCGATAAATCCTCGAATCCCTTGGTTGGCGGCATACACATAAGAAGGGTCAAATGTTAGCGCATTGGGGTTCTCGGGAGTTGGAATGGCATTTCCATTGGCATCAAATTGTACATTTTTGTCAAATGGATCGAAAGATCGAGCAATACTATTCCTAGCAGGAGTAAAATTGAGCAGGTTTTTCACTCCTCCATAAACCGACCATTGGTCATTGATGGGTTTGGTCAATTGTATATTTTGAATGCTAAACCATGGAGAATATTCACTGCGATTGTCGAGGTCGCCCAATAGTGGTAAGCGCATAGGGCTGTATACATTTCCGGTGTAATTAATGGTGAGGTTGTAGGGGAGGATGGTGTATTCGATACTCCAAACTCCTGTAAAATTCTCCGTTAATAATTGGCGCTGTTTGCCATCGTTTTCTTCTATCGTTACATCCATCAAAGTGGCGCCTCCCATTATTTTTACTCCGCTATGCCATACGATGTCGGCATTCAATGATACGCCTTTTGAAATGGCTTGTCCATCTAGGTTGGCATAAATAATTTGGTTGGGATTGGTTTCGTAATCTGGCACAATACGATTAGAGAAAAAGGTGTAAAAGATGGATCCATCTAGGTTGACGTAAGTCTGATTTTTGGTGTAAAATTTCTGAACCACATTTAAGTTGACATTCACCGATTGCTCTGGCTGTAGCTTTTCAGTAAAAACCACTTCACGTGCACCTGTTAATGCGGCATGATCTTCGGTAAAGATGTTGGCCACTCGAAATCCATTTCCTGCGCTCAGGCGGATAATGGTCTTCTCCTTTTTAGAATTCCATTTATAATTGATTCTTGGGGAGAATATATTTCCATGAATGTTATTGTGATCGTATCTCAGTCCTAAAAGTAGGGTGTTGAATTCATTGATGGTTACTTGGTCTTGAATAAATAGTCCTGGCAAGTGAATATTGGATGGGCTGTTTCTGCTGCTGTCAGCGGCGTAGGTGGCTACAGTGTTGTCGTCGTAGTAGGTATAGCGATAAGCCACGCCTAACAATACATCATTGGATGGAGTCCATTTTTTATTCCAAGTTAATTGGCTAAAAGCAATTCGTTGATCGGCAATGTATCGATCGGTGCCGTACACTGAATTTTGATGATGTCCATTGGTACTGAATTGCAAGTTGAAGTTTTCATCAACGATTGGCAGTTGATAGTTGCCAAAAACCTCCCATCGGTTGGTATAGATACTTTCTCCATATATGGAATCTCCACCTCTAAAAGCAGGGCGCCAATTCATTTCTCCACCCCATCTGTCTTCATAAACGTAGCGCATGCCGATGTTGAATATTCTGTTGTCTTTTCGATCAAAAGAGATCTTGTTGAACAAGGAAATTCGATCCTGCAAAGTAATGTCAGTAAATCCATCATTGTTGAGGTCTAATGGATTGCTGTATTTGAAGTAATTGACACCAAGGAGGGAAGATGCTTTTTTTCCTAAATGGAATTTGGCTCCAATGTCTGCATTGGTTTCTAACCAAGAAGTAGTGAATACATCTGCAGAGAAAAGTGGTGCTGTACTTGGTTTTTTGGTAATCACGTTGATCAATCCACCTACGGCTTCTGAGCCATACAATGTGGAAGCAGGGCCTTTTACAATTTCCACCTGTTCTATGAGTGAAGCTGGGATTCCTGTCAACCCATAAACAGTGGATAATCCGCTAACGATAGGCATTCCATCTATTAAGACCATGGTGTAAGGGCCTTCTAATCCGTTGATGTGGATGTCTCCAGTATTGCATACACTACAGTTTAATTGAGGACGAACTCCATTGACATTTTGCAATGATTCAAATACGGATGGGTTTTTATTATTGGCAAAATATTTCGCAGTATATACCTCTACAGGCACAGGGCTATTTTTTTTGGACATTTCTTTCATGGTACCTGTAATGACTACTTCCTCAAGATCTAAGTTGCTGTATTTTAGTTCAAAATTGACGGTTAAGTTTTGATTTTCGCTTAATGCAATGGATTTTGATTGACGGCTGAAACCAATAAACTGTGCATGTATTTGGTATTCTCCAGGAGGGATATTGTTGATTTTAAATTGACCGTTTTCGTCACTAGCGGCTCCCCAATTGGTATTGGAGAGGTAGACGTTTGCAAATGGAACAACCTCTCCATTTTCTTGAAATACTGTTCCTGAAATGGTACCCAACTGACCGAAAACCTGTTGAAGGGGAATAATTACAAAAAGAAACATTAAGAGCAGGTGAAGTGCATTTCTAAACGGCATTTCTATAAATTTTTAGAAGCGCAAATATATCTATTTAGATTAGCCTAAATATTATTTGTGTAAAAATATTTTTAGATTAATCTAAAAATAAAAATGGACTCAAAAAAAAGGAATCGCCTTAGTGACGATTCCCTTCTCTTCAGTAATAATTGGTTGTAAATCAATATCTATTTCTGCTTCATTTCTCTTTCTTTATCCGTCGCTATTTTTTCATCGGCTTTAGCTCCAGGTTTATTGGCTACCTTCAATGCTGCATACTTTGTTTTTGTTTTTGCAATTTCTCGGTTGTTTTCAGCCTTTAAATCTGGTTCTACTACATTTTTTCGTTCGTTCAATGCATCCCAAATTAACTCAGCTTCTTTCCAGTCTTCGTTGCTCATCGCATCTTGGTTGGCGTCGATGTAATTGACGAAATTCTCATAGACTTCTTTAATGTTCGAAGCGGTAACGTTAGATAAGTCCATGTTTCTATCGTTGCTTTTCACGATTAAATACATTTCATTAATCTTCGCAGCTCTTTCTTTAGCCTCCATTTCATCCATTTTGGCTTTTGCGTCTGCTTTCATTCTTTCGTATTTATCTTTCAGCTCCTCAAATTCTTTTTTAGAATCATCAGAAAGTTGTTCGATTTCGTCACTAACTTTGTTCTTTTTTACAACATATTTACGCTCTACTTCTTCCCAGTTGGCTTCAGTTTCTGCGGAAAGTTCATTCACGTAGGCCTCAAATTCTTCTAGATTTTTAGATTCGTTGTTTGCCGTATCGCAGCTACTTAAAAATCCCATTCCTCCGATTAAAATCGCTGCTACTGTTATTTTATACCTTTTCATAATTGTTTAAGTTTTATAAGTTTCTTAACCATTAGAAAAAGCTGAGCCAGAAGAGGTGTTTTTAGTTATGTGTTTAAATATGAATTTATTGTGGTGTAATCTTGAAGTCAGTCAGAATTCAATTTTGTGGGGTAAATTTCCCAAACTGTAAAAGAGACTCCTTAAAAAAAGAATTATAAAGGGAAAAACAACTCTAAAATGGTAAAAGCAGCAAACAGAACGGAGGCAACTCCATTGGTGGTAAAAAAGGCCAAATTAACTTTAGAAAGATCATTGGCTTTTACGATGAGGTGTTGATAGGTGAGTAAGGCTAGAAAAAGCGCAGTTCCAATCCAATAAAATGTACCGAAACCAGCTTTGTATCCTGCAAAAATGATAAAACCGGCAGTGAGAAGGTGCAAGAATGTAGAGAACCCCAAAGCGCCATCTTTCCCTAGAAAAACAGGAATGGATTTTAGGTTCATTTTTTTATCAAAATCATAGTCTTGCAAAGCATAAATGATATCAAATCCGGATACCCAAAACAATACCGCAAAAGAAAAGTAGAGTGGAAGCCAAGCAAATGAACCGACAACTACTAGGTATGCTCCGATTGGAGCTAATGCCAATCCAATACCTAATATTAAATGGCACAATGCTGTAAATCTTTTAGTGAGACTATATCCTAAAACTACAGCTAAAGCAACTGGTGAAAGGTAAAAGCAAATGGAATTGATGAAATAAGTCGTTGCAATAAATAATATGCTGTTTCCAATGACAAACCATTTTGCAGAATTCGGCGTAATCGTTCCGTTTGGAATTTCTCTGACTTTAGCGGTTCTTTCATTGGCTGAGTCAATATCTCTATCGATGTATCGGTTGAAGGCCATGGCGGCATTTCTAGCGAAAACCATACACAGAAGCATGGGGATAAAAGTTACCCAATCAAAGGTGTAGATGGAGAATTTAATCGCCAAAAAGTAGCCAATCAGTGCAAAAGGCAATGCAAAAATGGTGTGACTAAATTTTACAAGCGAAAGAAAATTTTTAACGGGAGAAGCCTTCATTCAATCTAATTTTACGGCAAATTTAATGAATCCCGATGTGGAATAGAGCATCTCCTTGATTAACCAATGGCATATTATTGTGCCCAATTATAATTCCGGTATGGGAAGCTTTTACTTTGGTTTCAAATTGCCCAAATGGATCGGTAATTTTTCCAATGATTTGGTTCTTTTTGACTTCTTTGCCCGAGTGTATAGTAGCAGTGAACATTCCAGAGCTTTTGGCTCGAACCCAAAAACTGTTGCTGCAAAAAACATTTTCTTCTTCATGAGGAGCTTGAGTGATCATTCCTAGATGCTTCATTACTCTTCTCGCTCCACGAATACCATTTTGTATCACGTGTTCATCAAAACGCATCGATTCTCCACCTTCAAACACTATGATGGATTTGCCCATTTTGTAGGCTTCTTTCCGTAAGCTTTTATCAATTAATTTAGAAGCCATAGTAATCGGGGCATTGAACACGTCGGCTATTTTTTTGCTGTATTCATCACTTGGTGAAAAACGACATTGAGGATAGTTGTATCTACTGGCTCCGCCGGTGTGGAAGTCAATTCCTAAATCTATTTCTTTTAAGACTTTGTGTGTTAGGTTGTAGGCGACTCTGGCTGCTAAAGAACCAGTTAAACTACCGGGAAAGCTTCTGTTAATGTCTTTACCGTCTGGCACTTCCCTCGAAAAGTTGAGAAATCCATAGATGTTCATGATAGGAATAGCAATCACTGACCCACAGTGGAGGTGTTCGAAGGTATGGTTGGCCACCATTCTGCGGACAATCTCAACGCCGTTGACTTCATCTCCATGAAGACCTCCACTCAATAACAATATAGGGCCAGGGTTTTTACTTCGGTACACATAAATCGGTAAGTCGATTTTAGTTCCTGAAGCCAATCGGGCTATATTTAAAGTGATGACAGCATTTTCGCCATCTTTTACTCCTTGTTTATTGATGGAAATCATTTTACTCATATCCTATGGTAGATTTTGATTGTTATGCGCCAACTTTATCTTTCAAGCTGTTCTTTTTCCCTGCATTTCCTTCTATATATTCGATGATTTTTCCTGCAATGTCCACTTTCGTCGAATTTTCAATTCCTTCCAAACCTGGAGAAGAATTCACCTCTAAAATTAAAGGACCTCTTTCCGATTGCAACATGTCTACTCCTGCAATACTCAATCCCATTGCTTTAGCCGCTTTTATGGCTGCTGTTTTTTCTGATCGTTTTAATTTAATTGCGGTTGAGGACCCGCCTCGATGAAGGTTTGATCTAAACTCTCCTTCTTTTCCTTGGCGTTTCATTGCCCCAACTACTTCTCCGTTTACTACAAATGCACGAATGTCTGCTCCGCCAGCTTCTTTTATAAATTCTTGCACCAAGATGTTGGTGTTCAATCCCCAGAAGGCTTCAATTACCGATTTTGCAGCTTTTTGAGTTTCAGCTAATACCACTCCTAATCCTTGGGTTCCTTCTAGTACTTTAATAATTAATGGAGTTCCGCCTACACTTTTGATTAGGTTGGTGATGTCGTCAGGGTGCCTAGCGAATGCCGTTTTAGGAATATCTAACCCTTCTCTAGACATTATTTGAATACTTCTCAGTTTATCTCTGGAACGTGTTAAGGCTACTGATTTAACCGTTGTAAATACATTACACATCTCAAATTGACGAATAATGGAAGCGCCATAAAAAGTGACTGAAGCTCCAATACGGGGTATCACGGCGTCAAACCCTTCTAGCTTTTCACTACCATAATAAATGGCAGGTTCTTGTTTTTGATTGACAATATAGCACTTGGTATGATCAAGCACATGAACTTCATGCCCTCGAATTTCTGCGGCCTCAACCAATCTGCGCGTTGAGTACAATTTTTTATTTCGAGAGAGAATGGCAATTTTCATCTTTGAGAACTTATGTGATTAATTGATTTTTATTTTTGAAACATCAATCAAATATCCGTTTTTTAATAGTTTTCTTCCTATTAATACTGGATATTTCATCTTTTGCCTATCCGTTAAGCTGACGTCAGTTAGGTAGGTTTTTCCGGCTAATTTTATTTTTGTTTTAATGATGTAGCGTTTTTCTTTGCGTCCATTTGAACTTTTAACTTTCTTTTGTCCGAAATCTTTACTGGTAAAAATCTTTTCAGAATACTCCGGATGATCCGGATCGAGGATGTCAAAATGGAGTACCTCTTTTCCTTCAATTTCTTCTACCCATATTTTATGACAATGCAGAGCAGTGCTATAGGCTCCAGTATCAATTTTTGCCTCAATTCCTATTAGCTCAAGCTTCGGGAAATCTACTATTTCTACTCTTCCAATTAAAACTTTCTCTTTTTTGGCCATTAATCTGTATTAAATTAAGTTTACTACTTGATAGTGGTCGTATTTTTGTCAAATTTGCATAAAATATTGAAACCTATTTCAAATAACATTAGAATATGAGCGACGATAAGAAGATTATTTTTTCAATGGTAAACGTTTCCAAAGTGTTGCCTTCTGGAAATACCATTTTAAGTAACATTTATCTTTCTTTTTACTACGGTGCAAAGATTGGTATAATTGGTTTAAACGGATCGGGAAAATCTACCTTGATGCGCATAATTGCCGGAGAGGATAAAGACATCAAAGGAGAAGTTGTTTTTTCTGACGGATATAAAGTAGGGATGCTTTCGCAGGAACCTTATTTAGATCCAGAAAAAACGGTGAAACAAGTAGTAGAAGAGGGTGTTCAAGAAGTGGTGGATGTGTTGAAGGCATACGAAGCTTGTAACGAGAAGTTTGGAGATCCAGAAGTTTTGGAGAATCCGGATAAGATGGAAGCATTGATGAAAGAGCAAGAGCAGCTTTCTGAAAAAATAGACCAATACAACGCTTGGGAGTTAGATCAACGTTTGCAAAGAGCAATGGATGCCTTACAGTGTCCTGATGGAGATACGCCAGTAACTGTTTTGTCAGGTGGTGAGCGTCGTCGTGTGGCTTTGTGTCGTTTGTTGTTGCAAGAGCCAGATGTATTACTATTGGATGAGCCTACTAACCACTTGGATGCCGAATCTGTGTATTGGTTGGAGCGTCACTTACAACAATATAAAGGAACTGTAATCGCGGTAACTCACGATAGATACTTCTTAGATAACGTAGCAGGTTGGATTCTTGAATTGGACAAAGGAAAAGGGATTCCTTGGGAAGGAAACTATTCTTCTTGGTTGGATCAGAAAACTAAGAAAATGGCTCAAGAAGAAAAATCTGAAAGTAAACGAAGAAAGAATTTAGAGCGAGAATTAGAATGGGTGAGAATGAGCCCTAAAGGTCGTCAGAGTAAGTCGAAAGCGAGATTGAACAATTACGACAAAATGATGAGCGAAGGCGGAATGAAAAAGGAGTCTACCTTGGAAATTCCAATTCCTAACGGACCACGTTTGGGTAATGAAGTAATCGAGGCGAAGCAAGTAGCAAAAGCATTTGATGGTAAAATTTTATTTGACGACTTGAATTTTAGGTTGCCACCTGCAGGTATTGTTGGAATTATTGGACCAAACGGTGCTGGTAAAACTACCTTGTTCCGTTTAATTATGGGTGAAGAAACTCCTGACAAAGGAGAGTTTGCAGTGGGTCAAACGGTAGAATTAGGTTATGTGGATCAAACGCACAAAGATTTAGATCCGAATAAGACCATTTATGAAGTAATTAGTAATGGACAAGAGCACATTGAAGTAGGAGGTCAAACACTGAATGCAAGAGCTTACATATCTCGTTTTAACTTCTCTGGTTCTGATCAGAATAAAAAAGTAGGAGTATTATCAGGTGGAGAGCGAAATAGATTGCACTTAGCAATGACGCTAAAAACGGAAGCCAACGTATTGTTACTGGATGAGCCGACCAACGACATCGATGTAAATACATTGAGAGCATTAGAGGAAGGTATTGAAAACTTCGCCGGGTGTGCTGTTGTGATTTCTCACGATAGATGGTTCCTAGATAGGATTTGTACACACATCTTAGCTTTTGAAGGAAATGGTAATGTGTATTATTTCGAAGGAGGATATTCTGACTACGAAGAAAACAGAGCTAAACGTTTGGGTAAAGAACCAACTCGATTCAAGTATAAAAAATTAGCTGATTAATTTTCGGATAATAATTAAATAGGAAATGCCCTTTGACGAAAGTCAAAGGGCATTTTTTTTGTATTTTTTTAAAATCTCAATTAATCAAAATGTTAAAATGAACCGTTTTTTAACGGTGTTGTAAATGAGGGTGCGTCACTAATGGCGGGGCTTTACATGAAATCTTAGCTCTTCTTTTAACTTATTGGTTTTAGGGGGGGTAGGAGGTTTAATGCTTAATAAGTATATTTGGAAGTACATCAATTTGTTGATTAAAGAATACCTAACCTAAAAAATACCCATGAAAGGAATAATAACACTTTTTCTCACCTTAAGTATGAGTGTCATTTTTAGTCAAAACAGCTACTTAATCGGTAATTTACAAGTTAATAATTTACTGGATAAAACCTCTTTCCCAACTGAAATTGGATTTCAATTCCATACCAAAACTTCTATAGGAGCACAGATTCCTTTGTTTTATGATCTAGAAAAGGAGAAAGAACTATTTTCATTAGAAATAGGCATAGGAACATACATGACTTCAATGTATTTTAAAAATTCAATTCGAACTAATCCGAGAAGTCAGGGTAAAGGAGGAGTTATTAGCGGTTTCTTTTTTAAAGCAGAGCCAATTTTTAATCTTTATCAGAACAAGAAAGGAAATTTCTTTTTACACGCTAGTTTAAATAATGTGTTACATGCTTTACCAGAATCAGAATCAATAAGTGGGTTTACTAGAAAAGACTCTACCGAAATAGACGTAATTATATCCAATCAAAATAATGCAATACAGTACTCTATAGAACCATCCTTAGGAGTAAGTTATTTATGGAAGTTTAAAAAAAGCAGTAACGGCATTCTATTTAGAGTAAAAAGAGGGCTTGTGTACCATAATCAATCCATTACAGTTTTAAGGATTTCGGATACCAATGAAACAGCAAATATTAAACTGAATAATAACAATTGGACATTTTCCTTGGCCTACTTACTAAAATCGAAAAAATGAAGAAATTCATATTATTTATTGGGCTATTAATAGCCGCTACATTGTTTCTATCAGCTCAAAATTTCCATTATAAATCTGCTTTGCCTACTGGTGTACAATAAATGATGCAGTGGAGTTAAATGGAAAGTTTTACTTAGTAGGCAATTTAGATTCGGTAGGAACGCAAAGACCGTATTTTTGTGTTTTAGACAATGCAGGTTCCTTAATTTTGGATACTATCCTCAATGGTGCTTCTGGTAAGTTTACCAATATCCATGAATTGAATAATACGCTTCATTTAACTACATTTTTTACTTTCGGAGCCTCATTTTATGATTTTTCCGACCTACAAGTCGATACCAACTTTGTTATACAAACAGGAGTTAGTGTTGGGGAAGAGGTATTACAAAAAAGCAAGTTAATTAACGATAGTACGATTATGTACCTTTCCGTTGAACCCCCAGGTTTTGCAAGTGTATTTACTGCTTTTGTTTATAAGCACAACCTGGTAGATTCTAGTGTCTATGGATTTTTCCCTTTTTATAGTATAAACCCACTCGAGATTTATGATATCATTTCCACTTCGAATGGTGTTTATCATGTGTTCACTAATTCCCCTGACTCTTTGATTCCTGATCAAGTTACAGTTCACTATCTAAATGATAGCTTATATAGTTATAGAAGCGTGCAATTAACGACTAGTTACAATCAGTTTGGGAGTTCATCTATGGTGTTTGGACCTGTTTCAGCTGAAATGGTTAATGGCTCAATTGCATTGAATGCAGTTGTAGATCATCCAACTTATCAGAACCAAGTGAACCCTTTTGACATGGCTATCATCCGATATGATACGAATTATAACGAGTTGAGTTTGTCAATTACAGGAAAGACAGACACGAATTATACTACTTCTGTCAATTCTCTTTCAGTTTCTACCAACCAACTATTTAGTGGTGGTAATACAACGACCACTAATCCTATTTTTGATGAATTGGTATTGAATCAACACGATGCTACGGGAAGTATTATTAAATCTATTTACTACTCTGATGGCACTAAGTTGAAGTTAAAGAAATTGTTGAAATTACCAGGTAATGAATTGTTGATTATTGGAAATACAGGTGATCAATTCTTTGCCATAAAAGTAGATAGCTTATCAAATAAACTGATAACCAATTTAACAGAGTCATTTGCTACTAGTTCAGTTGAGATGGATATATTCCCAAATCCAACTTCAGATTGGTTAACAATTGAGTTAAAAGGCTCAGCAATTTTAGAAGGGTTCTTATTGTACGATTTAAACGGAAGGTTGTTGATGTCTGAAAGAAATAGCTCAGTAAATTTAAGTCAGTTGGAGAATGGAATTTATTTTATTAAAGTGATCACTGATGAAGGGAACTCTATTAAAAAGGTGGTTGTTTCGAAGTAAGATAACCCCATCATGTTAGAGACAAAATAGATAATACTTAAAATTGGAACTCCTTTATTCGTGATTTGATAGTGGTAGATTCCATCGCTTTCACCGTCAAAGTTAATTGTTGTCGATTGTAAGGATATTTGTTATCTATAGTGTTGGTTTAATGACTGATTCTTATCGATGAAGAAAGTTAATTATTCCATGTAACTTTTTATTGTCGACAAAAAGGTAGTGTGTAAATTAGAATTCGACGCGATTATTTCTCTCCCAAATAAATAGTCGTCACCACCACTGAAATCACAGACTTGACCACCTGCTTGTTGAACTATAAATGCACCCGCAGCTACATCCCAAGCATTCAAGCTGTATTCGTAGAATCCATCCATTCGGCCACAAGCGACGTAAGCAAGATCCATTGCCGCTGACCCTAATCTACGAATACCTCTAGTTTCTTTCATGAAATGTTGCAATAATTGCATGTATTCACTTAGTCGGTCGTAATTGTAGTATGGAAATCCTGTGGCAATCAATGACTGCGACAAATCATCTGTTTCTGAAACATGAATTGGTTTGCCATTCAGAAAAGCTGCACTATTTTCCCATGCGTAAAAGCATTCGCTTGAGGTAATTTCAAAGATGACGCCTAGAATAATTTGATTTTCTTTTCTTAGTGCAATACTAATGCAATACACAGGTAATCCATGAATAAAATTGGTTGTTCCATCTAGCGGGTCTATGATCCAATTGTATACCTCTCCTTTTTTTATTGAAGTCCCTTCTTCGGCGATAAATCCAGCTTCAGGAATCAAAACACTCAATCCATCTACCAATCGTTTTTCAGCCGTTTTATCTACATAAGTAACTAAGCTATTTTTAGATTTAATCTCTACGTCAGAAGCTTTGATATTTTCATCTCGTATAAAATTGCCAACCTCAGTTGATAGTGTGATGACTTCCTGACAGAGTTGTTCTAAATTCATGTTTGGGGAAGGTATTTATTCTTATTCTTTGTAAAGTAGATCATTCCAGCTATGCCAGATAGAAATAATATGACAGCAATCATTTCCGCTTGTGTAAAGCTGAGCCCTGCAAAATGATAATCCGGATTGATTCGAATTTGTTCAATTAAAAATCTTTCAATTCCATTTAAAGAGAGGTAAATGCTAAATATGATTCCTGGAATGTCTATTCGTTTTCTCAGGCTCCATAGAATTCCAAAAATAATGAACGCCATAATGGTTTCATAGAATGGAGTCGGCCAAGCCTTTCCGGTAATACTTTCGAGGCCCATTTGTGCAAAATCTTCTTTTAAATCTATTCCGAGCACATTGTTGGGATAATCGTAAGCCCAGGTCCAATCGGGTAAAAAACTCATCCATTCAGGTTGTGGAGCATCGTTTGGCATTCCCCAATCACCATCCCCGGCAACTTGACATCCAACTCGTCCCATCCCATATGCAGCCATTAGTCCAGGAGCACATGCATCTGCTACATGTATCCACGTCATTCCATTTTTTACCGCATAAAATAATACTGAACAACCTCCTATAATCAAACCGCCATAAATACTTAACCCAGAAAAACTGGTTAAGGCTCCAATCGGATCTGCTAAAAGCTCGTCTAAATTCTCTAAGTTGTGAAATAATTTTGCGCCAAGAATACCTGCTACTGCTGCAATTAGTGTCATATTGCTCACATGTTCATGCGGCTGCATTTTTTGTTGTTCAGTTTTAGGAGTTGCTAACTTTTGTTTGTCGGCATCCTTTTTTCTTAAATAGACGGCAATTGCTGCACCTATAATACCACCAATAAAATAGCCTTTACCAGAAAGGATGTAGGAGGGAGGATTGGCCACAAACTGACTGTACTCAAGTATTAAAATCGGAAGTTTGAATCCTAAAGCAAAGCCGAATAAACCATTTAATAGCAGGTCTTGAAAAGATGCAGGAGCTCCTATAGTTACTGTTTTCCAAGTGGGTTTTAACAATCCGTTCTTTTCTTTTCTTTTCAACTCAAGTGTAAAGAAATAAGCCGCTAATAAAAATGAAATGGCTACAAAAAAGCCGAAAGACGGCAATGGTAATGGGATATTAATGCCAAAAAGGTCTTTCAGCGCGTCACTTATAGTTGGATACATATATTTGAATTGAAAAAAATGTGCTATTGACAAAAGTAAGGATTGATAATCAAACTTAACCTACCATCGTATGTCCATCCGCAAATTTATAATTGGTACTTAATGATTCTTTAGTAAATGCATAGGCTACTGTTAACATTCCTACCCTTCCTGCAAACATGGAAAAAACTAAAATGACCTTTCCCCACATGGATAAGGAGGAAGTTACACCTCTGGATAATCCAACAGTACCATATGCCGACACTTCTTCAAAAATAATATCAATAAAGGTAAAGCTGCCTGATTCTATCAAGCTTGTCTCGGTGTAGGCTAAGCCAAAGCAACCTAATAATAGGCCAATTGCGAAAAATAGAAAGACTGAATAGGCCCTCAATACTAGATTTCCTTGAATATTATACGAGAAAAGCTCTGTTCTCTTTTTATTTTTGATGGTACTGATCGTAGCCGCCCAAATAATGGCAAAGGTGGATGTTTTTATTCCCCCACCAGTTGAACTAGATGCTCCACCAATAAACATTAAGAACATAAAAACCACAACTGTAGGAAGCGAGAGTGCAGAGATATCGACAGTATTTAAACCTCCAGATCGAGTAGTGACTGATTGAAAAATAGAATGACTAATATTTTCTAACACATTCGTCTGACCTTTTAAGGAATAATTTCCTTCAAAAATGTAGAAAAAGAATGCACCTACAAGTACCAACCCTAATGAAAAATACAGCGAAATTTTGGTGGCAAATTCTAATGATTTCCAAGGCATTTTTATTCTTTCACGAATACGTTTAATGCTGAAAATATCGAAAATAGCCATAAAACCTAAGGCACCCAAAAATAACAGGATACACATAATATTGTGGACTAGATAGTTGTCTCTGACTATTTCTTCGTGTAATCCATCACTGAAGAGTGAAAATCCTGCACTATTCAATGCAGAAATAGAGTGGAAAATGGAAAAGAAAATCTTTTCATTTACTGATTTAAAGGGAATATCAGGAGACCAAGCGAAAAAGGTAAGCACAGCCCCCAATATTTCTATGAATAAACTCCAAATGATTACTTTCGCCAGCATGCCTCTGGCACTCATTAAGTTATTCTTGTTAAAGAAATCTTCTATTACTGAATGTTGTTTTACACCTACACCAAACTTAGAGAATAAGGCGATAAAGGAACCAAATGCAATTACATTCAAACCACCAAACTTAATCAAGAGCATTATTATCATTTGCCCTTTAAAGGTGAAAAATAGAGCAGTGTCCTGAACCGCTAAACCGGTAACTGTGGCAGCTGATGTAGCAGTAAAGATGGCATCTATAAAACTCATTCCCCCTTCAATCGTGGTCATTTCTGGAAGCATTAATAGTCCTGCTCCTGCTATAATAATACACACAAAAATACCTAAGAATAATCCGGAGGGATTAATTTTTAAACGAGGTAGAATGTTACTTCCTTTTCCGATTTCATACCAAACCACTATTAGGAAGTAGAGCTGAATCAATAAGTTGGTATATTCTCCAACATTGGCGAACCCCAAGTTGGTAAAAAAGGAGGAGATAAGGAGATGGTCGAAAAGGTTATATGAAATTCCTTCTACCACTAAAAACAACATTACCATACCTTCTACCCATGTTCTTTTCAGAAAATCTATTGGTTCAAAATCGTAGATAAATTGTATGATGTAATTGAGAATATAAACTACAAAAGTGCTTTTAAAAATACCTATTAGGTAACTTTTAGAAGAGTCGGTTTGAGGGAATCCATAATAATATACTAAAGTAGCCAAGGCAACAATAGAAGCTACGAAAACGCCAATTTTCATTATTCTATTGACCAATCCTTTTGACTTGTAAAGCCTTAGGTTGATTTTTTCTCTAAACTCCTGAATACCCATAGTAGCTTAAATGCTATAAATGAAGAATCAAATGTAGGCTGAATTTTGTAAATCCGTGCATTTAGCTATAAATCTCTATGGCTTCTTTTAATAATTGTTCCTTCACAATAGAAACTACACCCACTTTTTCGCAAACAAGTCCACCAGCTAGATTAGATAATTCAGCAATTACTTTTGAAGGCATATCTAAGGCCAAACACAAAGAAGCCACACTTATTACAGTGTCACCTGCACCAGAAACATCAGCGATAGAACGGTGATGAGCTGGAATGTGGTGTTTCTCCGAATTATTCTTGATAAATACACCTAACTCTGATAAGGTAATTAGAGTCTGTTTGTTATTGAGTACTTTTTCTAGCTTGTCTATTGCTACTTCTAATTCTGCTTTATTTTTTTTATCAAAGTCTATTTTTAGTCCTTCTTTTAATTCTTTTAAGTTGGGTTTAAATAGAGTTACATTTTTATAAAACTTAAAATTTCTCTTTTTTGGATCTACCGTTGTTGGGATATTTTTTTCGATGGCAAGGTCAACTACCTTTTTGATTAAACGTTCAGAAATCGCTCCTTTATCATAATCTTCAAAAATAATGACATCTATTTTCGAATCATTAATAATTTGGTGAATCACTTGAAAAAAGGCATCTTCATCTGCTTTTGGAATAGGATCGGTTGTTTCTCTATCCACTCTGAGCATTTGGTAATTATTGCCAATGATGCGAGTTTTCTCTGTGGTCACTCTATTTTCAATGGTCAAAATTCCTTCACTTGAAAGCTGATGTGTGTTTAACAATTCAATAAAATCAACTCCACTAGTGTCATTACCAATAGGAGCACACATAATGGCATTTGCCCCTAAAGCTTGAATATTCAAAGCTACATTTGCTGCTCCTCCCAATCGCTTATCGGAATAATCTACTGCAACAATAGGTACAGGTGCTTCTGGAGAAATGCGTTCTACTTTCCCCCAATAATAGGCATCTACCATAACGTCGCCTATGATTAGTACGTTTAACTCGTTGAACTTTTGAAATAAACTCGTGAGGTTGACTTTTTGCACGATGATTAAATTTTTGCTAATGCAGTTTGTATTCTTTTTAAAGCTTCAGTCAAAACACTTTCAGAGGCGGCATATGAAATTCTAATGCAATTGGGGTTTCCAAAAGCTTCTCCAGTTACTAATGCTACCTTAGCCTCATCCAATAAGAATAAGCTGAGGTCATTTGCATTTTCAATGGATCTTCCATTAAACGACTTACCAAAGAAAGAGGATACATCTGGAAATACATAAAAGGCTCCCTCAGGTGTGTTGGTTTTAACTCCAGGAATTTTTTGAAGTAACTCTAACACTAAATCTCTTCGATTTCTAAATGCTGTTTGCATTTCCTTTAAAACTGCAGGTGAGGCTAAAAGAGCCGCTTGAGCTGCTTTTTGGGCAATACTACAAGTGCCTGAAGTCACTTGTCCTTGTATTTTAGTGCAGGCATCAGCAATCCATTTTGGCGCTCCGATGTATCCAATTCGCCAGCCAGTCATTGCAAAACCCTTAGAAACACCATTAATTGTAATGACTTGATCCTTAATTTCTGAGAATTGAGCTAAACTCTGGTGTTGGTTGACAAAGTTAATGTGTTCGTATATTTCGTCAGAAATCACTAAAAAGTTTGGATTTCTTTTCATGACCTCGGCAATTTCCTTTAATTCTTGCTGCCCATAAACAGAGCCTGTTGGATTACAGGGTGTACTGAAGATCATCAGTTTAGTTTTAGGAGTAATTGCTGCTTCAATTTGTTCAGCACTTACTTTAAAATCTTGTTCGATTCCAGCTTCTATGATGACTGGGATTCCTTCAGCCATTTTTATGATTTCAATGTAGCTAACCCAATAAGGAGCAGGAACAATTACTTCATCTCCAGGATTTACAATACTCAACATTACATTGGTAATGGATTGTTTGGCACCGGTTGAAATTACTATTTCTTCAGGAGAGTAATTTAAATTATTATCTCGCTTAAATTTTTCAGAAACAGCTTGTCTTACTTCCAGATATCCGTTCACCGGAGTATAATGGGTGAAGTTGTTGGCAATAGCCTCATTAGCTGCTTTTTTTACAAAATCAGGGGTGTCAAAGTCTGGTTCACCTAGACTTAAACTTATTATGTCAATCCCGGCTTGTTGAAGTTCTCGACTACGACGAGCCATAGCTAGTGTTTGTGATTCAGATAAGTGATTGATGCGGTCTGCAACTTGACTCATAATTAAAACAGATTCGTAAATACGTGAGGCACAAATCTAATAAATTTGTTTACTACAGCCCCTATTAAATACAATAGATATTAAGAAAAAATGGTGCGGTATAAACCAAATAATTCGATTAATTTTAAATTTTCAAAATCTATTTTATGACAGAATCAATCCTACAAGCATTACTATTTATTCTACCAATCATAATTGTGTTCATTGGAATCTATTTCATGATGAAAAAACTAATTGACTCTTTTCAAAAAAAGTGGCTTTTAGATTTTAGGAAAGAGTCTCAAAAAACAGTGACACCTATTAAGTTTCAGGCTTACGAAAGAATTGTTTTATTCTTAGAGCGAATATCCTTAGAGAATTTAGTGATGCGGATTTATGTCGGAGGTATGTCTAGAAGTAAACTACATCAAGAATTACTTAAAGCCATACGAACAGAATATGAGCATAATTTATCACAACAGGTTTATGTTAGTACCTCGGCGTGGAGGATGGTTAGGACAGTAAAAGAAGAAAACTTAAAAATTGTAAATACCGCTGCAAGTTCTTTACCTGAAGATGCATCGGGTATGGAGTTAAGTCAATTAATATTAAAATTAATGGCAGGTATGAAGCAGTCTCCATCCAGAACTGCCATCGATTACTTAAAACAAGAAATAGATCAACACTTATAATGGTGGAAGAACATAGAGAGTATGAGTATCATAATGGATCTAAATTCTGGGATAAGTGGAATGATTATATCGGAGAGTTCGTATATGGCGGAATAGATGGTAGTGTCACTACTTTTGCAGTTGTAGCAGGAGCTGCAGGAGCCAATTTAGATTCTTCAGTAGTTATTATTCTAGGGTTTGCCAATTTGATTGCAGATGGTTTTGCAATGTCGGTAGGCAGTTATCTTTCTAATAAGTCAGAATTGGAACGCTTTGAAAAGCATGAACAAGTAGAGTATTGGGAAGTTGAGCATCTACCAGAAAAAGAGCGGGAGGAAGTCAAGGAAATATATGCGGCCAAAGGATTTGAAGGAGAGTTATTAGAAAAAGTAGTCGATGTGATAACAGCCAACAAAAAGCGTTGGGTAGACGTAATGATGAAGGAAGAGTTGGGGATGATAAAAGAGGAAAAGTCGCCTATTAAAATGGGCGCCGTTACATTCATATCGTTTATTGTGGTCGGTTTCATTCCGTTGCTTGTATATGTTTTGGATTATCTTTCTTCCACAAAAATTGAACAACCATTTCTAATTGCCATACTACTAACGTCAGCAGCATTTATGTTAATTGGTTGGTTAAAAAGTTCGGTGAATCAAACTAATCCTTTCCGAAGTATTATAGAAACATTGATGTTGGGTGCTTTTGCAGCAGGATTATCATTTTTGGTGGGGGATGTTCTCGCAAAGATGTTCTAGATTTTTACAAACCTTTTGGTTCCTCTAAGAGTTTGTATAACATATACACCATTGGGAAGATTTGAAATATCATATTGTATCATAGTTGGTGATATTGTAGTCGATGGTATTTGCAGAGTTAAATTTTTGCCCAAACTAGAATAAATCAAAATTTGTGAGAGTTCAATCTCTTCGCCTTCGATTGAGATGAGATTTTCGCTGGGGTTCGGGTAAACCTTTAGTTCTACAGGTGAATAAATTTTATTTTCTTCTACTGACGAAATGAACGAATAGGTAGATGTTCCATCGAAATCAGTTTGTTTTATTTGATAATAGGACTCTCCTTTTAATGGATTTTTATCTATAAAGGAGTACTCATGTTTTTGATTTGAATTCCCAGAGCCCTTCACTGTGCCAATGATTTCCCAATTTTCTGCATCACTTGAACGTTCAATTGAAAAGTAATCATTATTGACTTCTGAAGCGGTAATCCACTTTAAAAGTACTTGGTTTGTTGTTTTTATTGCCTTAAAGTCAATCAATTCAACTGGAAGTGGGGAGCCTGTGCATGAAATGGTCCGATTGGAAATTCCTGGTCCGTCGATTTGTAATGTACTGCTATTACAACCTAAAGAAGATGTTGTAGCTGTTGCACAGTCTGAGGCACTTCTGTATGGATTTGAAGTCGTGGTGTAGGAGCCAGTTCCTCCGGAGTTGGGTAAATTGTAAAATAGGGTATGACTGCCACATCTTAAATTTCCTTGTAAGGTATACATGGATGATGGTGCTGTAGCTCCACTAAAAGTAACAGTGTAGTCAACGATAATGTTGTAATTATAGCCATAAGGACATGAACTTGGTGCAACGACTGAGCGAGGAACAACGTTGACAGTAACTTCATACCCTGTTGACGATGTGACTGTGCATTGCGCAATCGCTGAATCGGTATGGAGAAAAAATACAAGGCTAATCAAGAATGCACCAATTCCATATGGGGTTAACAGATTCTTCATTGAGATACTTTTTAGGGTGGCCAAAGTTAAGGTAAAATTTGTTTGTCTACTAAAATCCATACTTAGTAGTTTTAAACAAGTTAGTAGTCGAAGAATAAATGAAATTTTTATTAGTGTTTTTACGTATGGATTTTTACTTAATATATGCAGTGAGCAAAATCTTGAACCTTGATCAGGGAAGGAATTTAAACCACAAGTGGAATCTTAGAATTTTATTACTTTTGGAACCTTAAAAAAAACAATCAATTGAAAGAAGTAAAAATATTAGACAAAACATTTCGATTATATAAGAACGAAGCAGAAATCGCTACTTCAATTTCGACCATAGCCAATAGTATAAATTCAGATTATGAAGGCAAGTCGCCTTTATTTTTAGGCGTTCTCAATGGATGCTTTCTGTTTGCTGCTGACTTAATGAAAAAAGTAAACCTTTCTTGTGAAATAAGTTTTGTGAAGGTAGCTAGTTATAAAGGAATGAAGTCTACAGGTGAAGTAAATCAATTGATTGGCTTAGACAGAAGTCTTGAAGGTAGAGATGTCATTATAGTAGAAGATATCGTAGATACTGGAAATACTATAGAAACAATTGTCGATTTATTAAAAAAAGCTGGCTGTAACTCCATAAAAATTGCTACTTTTCTGCTCAAACCAGAGGCATATAATAAGGACATCCCCGTTGACTATGTTGCTATGGAAATTCCGAATGCTTTTGTAGTAGGGTATGGCCTAGACTACGATGGTTTTGGAAGAAATTTAAATGAACTATTTGTTTTAAAAGATTAATAATAGAAAGAAGACAATGTTAAATATTGTATTATTTGGACCTCCAGGGGCAGGAAAAGGCACTCAAGCAACTAAATTAAAAGAAGCATATAATTTAGTGCACCTTTCAACAGGAGATTTATTGAGAGCTGAAATTAAAGAAAAGACTAAGTTGGGTCTAGAAGCACAAGCCTTTATGAATAAGGGTGAGTTGGTTCCAGATGAGGTAGTTATTGGGATGATAGAGTCGAAATTGGAGCAAAATTCTGATGCCAAAGGCTTTATTTTTGATGGTTTTCCTAGAACAACAGAGCAGGCCAAAGCTCTAGATGCTTTATTAGAAGATTACAATACCTCTATAACAGTAATGTTGTCTCTAGAAGTGGATGATGAAGAATTAGTGGCCCGAATTGTTCAAAGAGGAAAGGACTCCGGTAGGGAGGATGATAAAAATGAGTCGGTAATTTTTAATAGAATTGTAACTTACAATAAAGTGACTTCCCCGTTAAAAGTATACTACAATAAGCAAGGGAAATATAACGTAATAGATGGCGTAGGTAGTATGGATGAAGTTTTTAATAGATTGACAGAGAAAATCAAACAATAATAAAAGAAGGAAGGGAGAGCATTGCACTCCCTTTTTTTATAATCTTACTCCGATAACCAGAATATCGTCTACTTGTTCTTCGTTGCCTTTCCAATCGATGATGTTTTTCTCAAAGAGTTTACCTTGGTCTCTCATTGGTAAATGTTTAATTGCTTCGATAAGGTGTATGATATTTTTACTCATAAACTTTTTGCCTCTAGGTCCTCCAAACTGATCTACATAGCCATCACTTAAAAGATAGAACAAATCTCCAGTTTGAAATTGATGTCTAAAGGTTTTAAATTCCTTTTTTACATTACCCTCTCGATCTCCACCAATTGAATTCTTAGACGTAGTTATTTTATGAAGCTCATTTTTAGTGTAAATATACATTGGCCGATTGGCTCCTGAATATTCTATTTTGTTTGTTTGAAAGTCGATGACGCTTATACCCAGCTCCATTCCGTCTGTAGAGTTCTCAATATTTGCTCCCTGTTGATTGATACTTGTGCGAACTTGTTTATCTAATTCTTTTAAAATAACCGAAGGTTCTAATATCTTTTTATCGTTGATAATATAGTTTAAAGCTGTATATCCAATAATTGACATAAAAGCACCAGGAACACCGTGACCTGTACAATCTACAGCAGCTATTACTGCTTTGTGTCCAATTTGGGTGAACCAATAAAAATCTCCACTCACAATATCTTTCGGATGGTAATATATAAATGAGTCGGGTAGGGTTTGTCTAATGTAGCTTTGAGTAGGTAGAATCGATGCTTGAATTCTTTTAGCATACTGAATACTCCGCTTTATTTCTAAGTTTTGGATTTCAACGATTTCCTTTTCTTTATTCAACTGAAAGGTTCTTTCTTGAACCAATTCTTCTAGGCTGTTATTGAGGGTGATGAGGCTCTCATTTGCTCTATCCAGGTCTTTTAGACTTTGATTTAAAGCTTTTTCAGCTAATTTTTTTGCGGTAATGTCTCTAATAATACCTTGATACAGGTAATCATTCTGTACTTCATCAAAAATTTTAATTGTACTTAAAAGGCAATCTATAACCTCTCCACTTTTTTGCTTTTTTAGTTTCACCTCAAAGTCTTTAACACTAGAGTTTTTTTCAATTTCTTTGATCAGTTGTTCTCTTTCGTTTTGATCGATATAAAGATCATGAGCACTATAGTGGTCTAATTTTTCTTTCTCAATTTCAAATAATTTTAAACCAGATGGATTGATGGTAATGAATTCACCTCTTTCATTGGTCATATATATAGCATCTATCGAATGGTAGAATAGTTCTTTATATCGATTTTCGCTTCTTCTTAGAGTAACTTCCGTCTTTTTTCGCTCTATAGAATATTGGATGGATCGATTCAGGAGTAATTCGTCAAAATTTCCTTTCACTAAAAAGTCTTGAGCTCCATTTTTAACTGCATTAATTCCAACATACTCATCATTTATACCGGTTAAAACGATGAATGGAGTGTCTGCATTTTCTTGGAAAAGCTTAAGATAATTAAAAATGCCGAAGCTATCAGGTAGGGTGAGGTCTATTAAAACGATGTCAAACTTATCACAGTTGAGTGCTTTGCTAGCTTCTAATAGGGTGCTTTTATGAAATATTGATTTTTCTTCAGAATGATTACTTTCTATTAATTCACTAAGAAAGAATGCATCATCTTCGTTGTCAACAACTATTAAAATGTTCAAAGTTAAGGTGAGTTTATTGTTGGGTTTTAAATTATGTTAAAGTAGTGATAGCCTAAAGATAATTTCATTTTACGAACAAAAAAACAAAAAATAGACGAATCTTTTATTTTTTACTATCAAAGTCCTATTCCTTACTAAAAGTTTAAATTTGCAAATTAAACAAAATGTAGATGTCCGAAAATAACTTTGTAGATTACGTTAAGATTGCCTTTAAATCTGGTAGAGGTGGGAGAGGTTCTACTCATTTTTACCGAGATCGATTGACAGCAAAAGGTGGTCCTGATGGAGGAAATGGTGGTAGAGGTGGACATATCGTATTGAGAGGAAATGCCCAATTATGGACCTTATTGCACTTGAAGTATAGAAAACATATTAGCGCTGGAGATGGCGAAGGGGGAGGAGCGAATAATAGAAGCGGAGGAGATGGAAATGATGAAGTTATCGATGTCCCCGTAGGAACGATTGCTAGAGACGCTGAAACAGGAGAGGTTGAATTTGAAATTACTGAAGATGGGCAAACAGTGGTCCTACTTAGTGGAGGAAAAGGTGGACAAGGGAACACAAAATTTAAATCAGCAACTAATCAATCACCAAGATATGCTCAGCCTGGTGAAGAAGGGCAAACACAATGGAAGATTCTAGAATTGAAAGTTCTTGCTGATGTGGGCTTAGTAGGTTTCCCGAATGCTGGGAAATCAACTTTACTTTCTGTTATCACAGCAGCAAAACCAGAAATCGCAAATTATCCTTTTACTACATTGGTGCCTAATTTAGGAATCGTGCCTTATCGTGATTTTAAGTCCTTTATTATGGCAGATATCCCTGGTATTATTGAGGGGGCTCATACTGGAAAAGGGATAGGGTTGCGATTTTTGAGACATATTGAGAGAAACAGCTTGCTGTTGTTTATGGTGCCAGCAGATAGTGAGGATATTGCAAAAGAGTATGAAATTTTGTTGAATGAATTGAGAGCGTATAATCCTGAATTATTGGACAAGAAAAGAATATTAGCAATATCTAAATCTGATATGTTGGATGAGGAATTAAAGTCGGAAATTAAAGCTCAGTTGCCTGATTTGGATTCTATTTTTATTTCTTCGGTGGCGCAACAAGGGTTGACTGAGTTAAAAGACCTCTTGTGGAAAAATCTTACAATAAATGAGTAGTATTATTGACCAATTAATCCATCTTGACAAGTCTCTATTTTTATCTTTAAATGGCTGTGGAGCTCCTCAGCTTGATTCGCTAATGGTGTTTGTTTCCGGAAAGTTAGAGTGGATCCCGTTATATGCCGTTTTACTTTATTTTGTATTTAAACAGTATAAAACGAAGGGTTTTTATATATTGTTTTTTGTGGTATTGTTAATTGTAGCTTCAGATCAAATTTCTGTTAATCTATTTAAAAATGTGTTTGAACGTTTTAGGCCATGTCATGACCCAACACTAGAAGGGTTGGTTTATATAGTGGATAATCGATGTGGTGGAAAGTTTGGATTCGTTTCTTCTCATGCTACAAATACATTTGCTTTGGCCACTTTTATTGGGTTGATTTTAAAGAATAGAAGCTGGTTGTTTGGTTTGTTAATATGGGCTACAGTTGTCTCGTATAGTCGAGTTTACCTAGGTGTTCACTTTCCTTTAGATGTTCTGTGTGGAGCTCTATTAGGTGTTTTAATTGCCTATCTTGATTATTCTTTCATGAATTGGATCGATAAACGATTCAATTTTGGAATCAATTCTCAAACAAAATGAATTATGTATTAGTCTTTGTAGGAGGAGGAATTGGTAGTGTGTTAAGGTATGCAATCAGTATTCTATTTCAATTTCAAACGCATAAATTTCCAGTAGCCACGGTATTAACTAATTTGGTAAGTTGTTTACTGATAGGAGTGTTGGTATTTTATAGTACCACTAAGTGGCCAATCGATTCAATTTATAGGCCCTTATTGATTATAGGCTTTTGTGGCGGTTTTAGCACATTCTCTACTTTTAGTTTGGAGACCTTTACTCTTTTCAAAGATGGTAATTATTGCATTGCTTTACTTAATGTTTTAATAAGTGTTGGCTTTGGATTGGGGATAATTGCCTATTTGAATAAAAGTATTTAAAAATAAAAAAACTCCTCATTGGGTGTGAGGAGTTTTCGGCAACTAAACAGAAAGTTTTAACCAATTATTATTTTCAAGAGTGTTGTTTAGCTGAATGCAGTAGATCTATTTGTCAGTGGGTTTAGCTCCCTGTTCTTTGTAAAATAGTTGATTGCATTCTTTGTTTTAACTAGGTTTTCTTGTAGAGAAATAACCAATCCTTTCGAGGGGGTAAACGATTGGTTATTAAGGTATCTTTCTTGGTAGGAGGTTATTAAATCTTTTGCAATATCAGTTGGAAAGTTTAAGTTGTAATAAACTACGTGTTTTGCAGTATTTATTTGTAAAATAAACGCAGTTTCGAAAGTGGGGTTGTTATTTTCTAACAAAAACTTCATGCCTGATAGAGCAAGTATATTGTTTAAGTAAAATTGTTCAGCTCCAGCTGGTAGTTGCTGAATCAATTCATTGGTTGTTAAATAAGAATTTTCAATAGTTTCTATTGACGTGAGGGCGTATTTACTTTCTGGTAAAAAGGCGCTGGACAATAGAATAGCCAAATGATAAATGCTTGAAGTATACCCATTCTGGTTATACGTGAAAATATTTTTCAATTCAAGTAACGTTCTATCAATTTGGGACTTAAATTCAGTACAAGGATCTTGATTGTATTCTCCAATTTTTGAATTTAAATGCATGAAAAGAGTTAAACATCTTTCATTAGATTGTTTGATATTATAATGACTTCTATAAAGTTTATAATACTCTTCATATTTCTCATTATTTCTATTCAGTTGAGTTAGCTTTTCATAAATTGGGGCAGCATAATAATCTAGATTAAACTTATTTAAATCGCTTAGAAAGGAGTGTAGAATTAAGTTCTCTTCATCACAATTAAAGTTGCTAGGTCTAGTAGATAAATAGGATACTCTATTCAATAAGCTGTGCTTTATGTCATTGCAATCAATTTCGTAAAGCGCATAGATTTTTCTTTTCAGTGATCGTTTTAACTCTAAATATAGGTAGGAGTTGATTTGAAGAACTTCAGCCATCTTTTCATCACTGTAAATATGATTTCTGTAGAGTTCAATAATGCCCTTGAGTAGGATATTATTAGAATCCTCAAAGTTAACAACCAAAGAATTGTAGTCTTCGGTGTTTAATTGGCGTACAAGGTTTCTAATTTTAATCATCTCTACGAAGAGGCTATTTTTTTAACCTACGATGTAAAATTAGGCTGAATGTCATCCTTATAAAAGGACAATAATCCATAATTGTGCATATAGAAAGTTGTTAAATACTGTATTTTTGGTATTTAAATAATTAATAAACATTACTTTAAGGTGTGATGTTTTGTGCGCTTTGAGTGGTGTGGAGTGCTTAATTTTTTAAAAAAAATATTGGTCTACTAAGGGAAGTCCCAATCACCACCTCTACCATCAGGAGATTCGTCAACAGGTTGCTGGTCTTGCGCTTGCTGAATTTCAGTATTCAGTTGTTGTTCAGTGTAGTTTTCAAAATCGGCTGGAGTCCCATAGCCTAAAAGGGAAATAAGTATAGTGATTAAATTGATCATTGTGCTTAGGAGTTAAGTTGTTTTTTTAAAAAAAATACTGATAATTAGTGATTTGTAGTGGTTCATTAAGGGAAGTCCCAATCACCACCTCTACCATCGGGAGATTCGTCAACAGGTTGCTGGTCTTGCGCTTGCTGAATTTCAGTATTCAGTTGTTGTTCGGTGTAGTTTTCAAAATCGGCTGGAGTCCCATAGCCTAAAAGGGAAATAAGTATAGTGATTAAATTGATCATTGTGTTTAAGAGTTAAGTTTTTTTAATAAATACTGATAATTAGTGATTTGTAGTGGTTTATTAAGGGAAGTCCCAATCACCGCCTCTACCGTCAGGAGATTCGTCAGCAGGTTGTTGGTTTTGCGCTTGCTGAATTTCAGTATTCAGTTGTTGTTCGGTGTAGTTTTCAAAATCGGCCGGAGTTCCGTATCCTAAAAGGGAAATAAGTATAGTGATTAAATTGATCATTGTATTTAAGAGTTAAGTTGTTATTTTATATTTAAAAAGATTTTGTTGTAAAGTCTACTAAGGGAAGTCCCAATCACCGCCTCTACCGTCAGGAGATTCGTCCGCAGGTTGCTGGTTTTGCGCTTGCTGAATTTCACTATTCAGTTGTTGTTCGGTATAGTTTTCAAAATCCGCTGGAGTTCCGTAGCCTAAAAGGGAAATAAGGATACTAATTAAATTGATCATGGTGTTTAAGAGTTAAGTTGTTGTTTTTTGATGATCCAAAGTTGCGACAAATGAACAGTGTTTTAATGGACATTTTGCCAAAATACGAGCGTATTGAAATGTGTTAATATTTCTGTTTTTATTATCGTTCAAGCTAATTATTAAGTATATTGCTACTGTATATTGTTGCGCAATAGAATGAAAGCAGAAGAGGAGTTAATTAAGTTACAAAAGCTAGTAAGTAAGCTTAGTTCAGCTGAAATTGAAGTGATTAAAAAGCTAACCGCAAGTACGAGATCCAACTTTAACAAAGTGAATAAGCAAAAAAAATTGCTATTTTTTTTACTGAATAAACAGGAAGTAAATTATTACGAGTTTAAAACGTTAATTTCTAAAAAGTCAACTGATGGTTCATTTAATCGAGTGATTTATAAGTTAAAGAGTAAAATACTGGAGACGTTAATTTTGGATGTGAATATTGATCGAGAAGAAACGGTTAACTCTGCCTTTAAATATAAGTTGAAGTTAAAGAAGATGTTGGTTTCTGCGTTTGTATTACATTCTAGAGGAATGGTGGACATTTCACTTGATATTTATGATGAAGTTATTAAGATGTCTAAACGCTATGAATTGTATGATGATTTATTGGAAGCGCTTTATGTTAAGCAAGGGTTAGTAGGCTTAACCAAGGGGTTGAAGGAATATGAAAAAATTTCAGAGGAAATTATTTTTTATGAAGATTGTAGAATTGGACTCTATAATGCCAAAGATTGGTACAGAGCTTTTTATGCTGAGGTAGATTTTAAAGGACTAAAGGGGGTGGATTACATAGCAAGATTAAAGAAATACATCAATCAGCTAAAGGTACAATATCAACGAACTCGATCAGCCAACATATACATGTATCAGTTTTTATTGGAAATGGAATTGTTTCAACAGTTGAAAAACTTCAGTAAAGTGGATTCGGTAGGGAATGATTTTCTTTATTTCGTGAAGAGATCTGAGGCATTATATGCGAAAAATAGAATTGGATTGATTTATTCTCAATTAGCAGAAAATAAATTAAGAACCTATGAATTTACTGAAGTTCTTGAATATTGTGAAGATGGGTTAAAGTTTTTTAGCAATAAGACTTTAAGTTTTTATATGATTAAGGAATTAGAGATAGAAGCATTGTTTTATTTGGGGAATACAAAACAATTGACTAACTCTATAAATACACTATCTCGGCAAGACTTTTACAGTGAATTTGACTATAGAATTTCAAAGCTAAAATATTATTTAGGTGTAGTTTATTTCACACTAAAGGACTATAAAAGCGCCAAAGTAGAGTTTAATGACACTAGAGAGATAGAAAAGGATAAAGAAGGTTACAATGTTTGGATTCGAATCATGCGGATCATGTGTGATATAGAAACGGAAAAGTATAGCTTGATTGATTATGATATAGAGAATTTCAGAAAGTATATAGAACGTACCAGTCAAAGAAAGGATATCCGAACGCGAGATAGCTTGATTTTGCAATCACTGATTTCCCTAGAAAGGAATCAATTTGATTTTAGCAAAACCTATAAGAAGGAGGCTGCATTGTTTGAACGCTTAGCATCAATGGAGGATCATTTAAGATGGAAAATAGATTCGCCTGAATTGATCTTATATCATCAATGGTTCTTGGCAAAGGTGAATAAAGTCGATTATGTTGCTAATTTTGAACCCTACAAAGCACATGTTATAGTAATTGAAGAGCAAGCTCAAGTTTTGGAAGCAGAAGTAAATATTAAACAGTAAGGCGGTAATGAGTTATATTTTAATAGCAGATAGTGGTTCTACAAAAACAGATTGGAGGTTCATTAATTCAAAGTCTGATGAAGTAAGTCAAATTGTTACGAAGGGTCTGAATCCTTTTCACCATACTGCCGAAAGTATTTTATTGGAATTAGAACAAAGCCTACTTCCGCAATTAAAAGGTAAAGTTGATTCTATATTTTTTTACGGTGCAGGATGTTCTTCAGCTTCAAAAAAGGAAGAAATGATGCTGATATTCAAAGAAGTTTTTGGAGAGGTGTGCATTGAGATTGGTCATGATTTATTGGCTGCAGCTCGTTCAACCTTAAATAATACCTCAGGGATGGTCGCTATATTGGGTACAGGAAGTAGTGCAGGATTCTATAATGGGACGGATGTCGATATGCCCATTCCTTCACTGGGTTATGTGCTGGGTGATGAAGGGTCTGGAGTTTCAATTGGTAAACGAATTCTTAAAAGTTACTTGTATAAAGAGATGCCTGAAGAGTTATTGAATCGTTTCCAGAAGAGATACTTATTAACTCAAGAGATGATTTTGGATGGAATCTATCGCAAGCCTTTGCCTAATCGTTTTATTGCGAGTTTCAGTCAATTTGCTTTTCAAAATCGAGAAAACCCTTTTGTAGTCAAGCTATTGAAAGAAAATTTTACAGAACTTTTTGAATCTATAATTGTCAAGATTCCTGACTATAAGAATTACCCATTGGCGCTAGTAGGTTCTGTAGCTTTTTATTATTCAGATATTATAAAGGAAGTCGCTACTGAGTTTGAGGTTAATATTTCTATGGTATTGGAGAAACCAATTGCAGGATTGACGCTCTACCATCACAGACTAGAAAATTAAAAAGATTGCAGGACGCTTATGGAAGTTTGGTCGCTCTTTTTTCCAAGAACCTATATTTTGACTAACAATAGTTTCTGACTCTAAACTTAAATCGGCAGCTACACAAAGCATCGTTTGTTTGTCTAAGGTTCTAACTAATTCCTCAATGAGTTTTTCATTACGAAAAGGAGTTTCAATAAAAAGCTGGGTTTGTTTTTCTTTTTTGGCGGTTAGCTCCATTAATTTAAGTTGCTTATTTCGTTGAGCACTATCGTGTGGCAAGTAACCATGGAAACAAAATGATTGGCCATTAAACCCGCTAGCCATCAGACCTAGTAGAATAGAGGAAGGGCCTATGAGTGGCCGAACTGGAATATTAAATTGATGCGCAATTTTAACAATTTCAGCTCCAGGGTCAGCAACTCCTGGACAGCCGGCATCTGAAATCAAACCCATAGAAATTCCATCTTTTAATGGCTTAATATAAGAGTGGAGGTCATTGAGGTCTGTATGTTTATTCAGTATAAAAAAATTTAAATCATCGATAGGTGTTGGGATTCCTAATTTTATTAAATAGCGTCTTGCATTTTTTTCGTTTTCTACAATAAAATGCGTGAGCTTCTGAATGATTGAGAATAACTCCTTTCCTAAATATTGGTCAGGATTTCCTCCACCAAGCAGATTAGGGATTAAATATAAATCTCCTTTTTGATTATTCATAACTGTTTATTGATGAAATTAGTTATAGAGGCATCAAGCATGTTAAAAACTGAATCGAAACCTTCATCTCCTCCAAAATAAGGATCGGGTACCGACTGGTTTTCATTCGGGTAGATTTGGTTAAGAATTAGTTGAACTTTGTTTTTGTCTTCTTCTGATCGAGCAAGTTTTATCACATTTTCATAATTGCTATAATCCATCACAAATATGACATCAAATTGGTCAAAATCGTCTACTGTGAACTGTCGTCCTCGAAGGTTTGAAATATCGATGCCATTTTTTTTAGCAACAGCAATTGCTCTTGAGTCTGGAGATTCGTCAATGTGATAGTCGGATGTACCTGCTGAATCAACAGTCATTTTAAGTTTTTTTAATTCTATTTGGTGATGTAAAATACCTTCTGCGATGGGGGAACGACAAATATTACCCAAACAGACCATTAATACTCTCATATTGCTCACTTTTTTAAACATAAATAGGAATTAAAGTTACCTCTAATTCCTATTTATACTATTATCTCAACGTATTACTGAATACTTATTTTCTTTTCTAATTCATCAATGTAAGTCCTAAACCTTTTATCAGTATCTATTAAGTTGTTTACAGTCTTACAAGCGTGCAAAACAGTTGCGTGGTCTTTCCCGCCACAGTGCATTCCAATGTTTGCTAAGCTAGACTTGGTCATTCTTTTGGCAAAGAACATTGCAATTTGTCTAGCTTGCACAACTTCTCTTTTTCTAGTTTTCGATTTCAATAATTCAATCGGTAAATCAAAATAATCACAAACTACTTTTTGGATATAATCGATTGAAACTTCTCTAGCTGTATTCTTTACAAACTTGTCTATCATTTGTTTGGCAAGTTCTAAAGTAATCGCTTTTTTATTCAATGATGATTGAGCTAACAATGATATTAATGCTCCTTCAAGTTCACGAATATTTGTAGTAATGCTATATGCAAGATATTCAACTACTTCTTTTGGTAGTTCCAATCCTTCATTGTACATTTTGTTTTCTAAAATTGCAATTCTTGTTTCTAGACTTGGGCTTTGTAGGTCTGCGGATAAACCCCATTTAAATCTAGACAACAAACGTTGCTCCATTCCTTGCATTTCAACTGGAGCTTTATCAGATGTTAAGATAAGTTGCTTACCTGTTTGGTGAAGGTGATTAAAAATATGGAAAAATACATCTTGTGTTTTTTCTTTGCCTGAGAAAAATTGAACATCGTCAATGATTAACACATCTATCATTTGATAGAAGTGGATAAAGTCGTTCTGATTATTATTTCTTACAGCATCAATGAATTGATGAGTAAATTTTTCAGATGAAACATAAAGTACTGTTTTGTTAGGATGTTGATTTTTAATTTCAATTCCTATCGAATGAACCAAGTGTGTTTTTCCGAGACCAACACCACCATATACCAGCAAAGGGTTAAACGCAGTACCTCCTGGGTTTTTAGCAACTGCATAACCAGCAGAGCGAGCAAGTCGATTGCAATCACCTTCAATAAAACTATCAAAAGAATAGTTAGGATTTAATTGAGAGTCGATATGAATCTTTTTTAATCCTGGAATGATGAAAGGATTTTTTATAGGGTGGTCCTTGTTTACATCTAAAGGGACGGAAACAGGGTCATTCTTTAATGCTTGACGATTGGTCGTTGGAATTTTTACAGTATAGGGCTTAGAGTTGGAAGTGCCGTTTTCCATTACAATGCTATACTCTAACTTTCCTTCTGCGCCTAATTCCTTTTTTATTGTTTTTCTAAGAAGAGTAATATAATGTTCTTCTAACCATTCGTAGAAAAACTGACTAGGTACTTGAATCGTCAAAACACTATTTTGAAGTTTGACAGGTCTTATGGGTTCAAACCATGTCTTGAAGCTTTGTAGACTAACGTTATCCTTAATAATTTCTAAGCAATTGCTCCAAGCTTCTAAATAGTTGTTTGTCATGTTCTTTTTACTCAATATGAGGTACTACTAAAAAACCAGAGTTTAATAGTAATAACCTGAAGTTATTAACTTTTATTATTTTTTTGTCAAAATTAATTGACCGTTTTTAGGAATTGAATGAATATGTATTGCTGAAATCTCAAAATAAAATACCAGTTCATTCCTTGTTCAAAACTTGGGCAAATATTGCATTAAAATAGTTAAGAAAAAAACGATTTCGCTATTGATTTTTTAGAAAAAAGTATTCTGAAAAAAATGTTTGGAACATAACCTCAACTAATCCTAAATTGCCATATTTTCGATTCTAAATTTAACAAAAAAATATAGTATGTACCGTCATAACATAGATATAAGAGTAAGATATTCAGAAACAGATAAGATGGGATATGTTTATTATGGAAATTATGCTTCTTATTTTGAAGTAGCTAGAGTCGAGTCGCTTAGGTCGATTGGGTTGTCCTATAAATCACTCGAAGAAAGTGGTGTTATGCTACCTGTAAGAGAATTTAAAACTCGCTATTTTAAACCTGCTTATTATGACGACTTATTAACCATAGAGACGTTAATAACTGAATTGCCTACCGCCAAATTAAAGTTTGAATTCAAAACATTCAATGCAAAAACGGAATTGATCAATAGGGGATGGGTGGAGTTAGTTTTTGTCGATATGAAAAAGAACCGACCCATATCAGCTCCCGACTATTTCACAGCAGCGCTTTTACCATTTTTTAAGTCGGAGTAATAATGAATTTTTTTTATGAAATATTCCTTAATTATTGATAATTGGAATATTTGGTCGTGGGTTTTTATATTATATTGACCCATATGAGGGATATTCCGTTTTAACTGATAAAATGATTGGTGCGCTTTTAATATTGCAATGGCGTGGGAAGGGGTTCCTTCTAGAACAAATTTTAGAAAAGCAATGGCATCTAAACACATCCGCCAAAACACTTTTCTTTTTACCGTTGATACATGTTCGTTTTTGTAGAGCGTTAACAAACTATTTCTAAAATTTAGGAAGGTTTTTTTTGGACTTAAGCTTGATAAAGTTCCACCTCCTAAGTGATAAACTGTTGATTGTCCGGTATAAAATATTTTATAATTCTCGTTTTTCAACCTCCAGCAAAGGTCAATTTCCTCCATGTGCGCAAAATAAGACGCATCAAATCCACCTATTTTATGAAAGCAATCTGCTTTAATAAACATACAAGCACCTGTTGCCCAAAATATCTCAACGGTATCATCGTATTGATTTTTATCAACTTCTAAAGTGTTGAAAATTCTACCTCTACAGAATGGATATCCTAATTGATCGATGAATCCGCCTCCTGCACCAGCATATTCGAAATAGTTGCGATTCGTATAGTCCATAATTTTGGGCTGACAAACTGCAATATTTGCATCTGATTGTAGGAGTTTCAACGGATGATTTGTCCAACCCGGTGTTACTTCTACATCAGAATTTAAAAGGCAATAATATGTTGCATCTATTTTTTTTAAAGCGTCATTATATCCTTTTGCGAATCCTCCATTTTCCTGATTCTCGACTATTTCTACAGTAGGGAAGTGGGTAGCGACATATTCAATAGATTCGTCGGTGCTGGCATTATCGGCCAAAACTACACGATGCGCTGTAGAATTTTTGATTACAGAAGGCAAGAAAGTTTTCAGATGATTAATGCCATTCCAATTAAGAATAACAATCGCTAGATCTTTTGACATTTAATAAAACTTATGGAAAGGGTAAAATATAAAGTTATCTTGGATTGTTAAAATATTCGTCTGCTCTGTTACCTATACTATTTACAGGATCGGTTTGATCAATACTATTACCCATGGGATTGTTTCTTCCATAAACAATCATTTTCCATTGTTCGTTATAGATTTCACTAGGAATATTGGTGTGAATTAATTCGTAGTCGGTCATTCCAATTCCGGGGCTGTAGAAAACTAGTTTTCTGTTCCCTAGGTTTCTTAATTGGTCGTACTGCCATATTTCATAAGGATATGCACTAGGCTCATATTGCGATCTTGTAATTGCGGATGGGCTTCCATATTGTAGATAAATTCTTCCGCGGTCAGTTAAATATCCTGGACGAGTTTGAAAGCCAAATTGCTTGTTTGCGATTTTAACTTGTTCTTTGTAATTCAACCATGCTAATTCAGGATTTTCGCTATTTTTTTCCATCCAGAAACTCAAAAAGAATTGTTGCATCACCTTTAAATCCTTGTTTATTAGTTGGTTTTGTACAAATTGCTTTTGAACATCGGTAGAAATCGGGTAGAGATAATCTATATACCTGTACAAGGTGTCGCGGTCAGTGAATTTTCCAACAAATGAACTTTCAATCTCATCAAATTCATATACAATGAATGGATTACTTCTTCTAAAATTCACTGAACGTTCAGCAAGTAATTCATTTTTATTTGAAATAATTTTTACATTCAATTCATAGCTGCCACTAGGTAGCTTTTTGATGTCAATATTTTTAAGGATAATTTCTTTGTCACTAGGTGAGACTTTTGAAACTCCCCTAAGGTTATTAGATATTTTTTTGGAATGCTGGTCAACAATGGAGTAGTCCACTAAATATTTTTGATCTTCAGCTACAATTAGATTAGAATTGTATATTTCAACATAAAAATCTAGTTTTTCAATATCTAAGTCGAAAAAACTTGATGTATTGGGCGTTATGTGATAGCCAGCCTTGTTGAATGTACCTTCTTCAGTACTTGCTTCCAAATGAGCTACCAATTCTATATCGCTAATTTCTAGTTGATTTTTCTTTAAATCCATACTGAGTTGAAAAGAAGTTTCGAAGTCTTCTTTTGGAGTATATTTATCATCAATTGTCAACTGAAAAGTATAATTCCCAGAAGGGATGGCCAACCTTTTTACGTCAATTATATTTTGTGATAACTCTTCGCTTTCAAATTCAGGAGTGGCTAATGAAAATTTCTCATAGGTTACTACGCTATTTGAGGAATCAAGTACTATATAGGACACAATTAGTTCGCTTTTGAAAGTATTATTAGCTGTTTTTACTTTCTCAAGACTATTTCCTTTTACCTCTAAATAGGCTTCTAAATATTGTTGACCATCCGTAGTTTGAAATCGAGCATAATTGAATACAGCATTTAAAGTTGCATTAGAGTGGAAGCTTATTCCTAATAATAGTGTGGCGAATAGTACTAAATTTTTCATTCCATAAAATTACTAAAAATCGAAATCAAGAAATTTAAAAAAAAATTAAAAAAATCTTTTGTAAAATGAAATGCTTTGGTACTTTTGCCGCGGAGAAATGGCAGAGCGGTTGAATGCACCGGTCTTGAAAACCGACGTACCGAGAGGTACCGGGGGTTCGAATCCCTCTTTCTCCGCTTCTAAAAGCTCAGAACGAAAGTTTTGAGCTTTTTTTGTTTTCAGACCACTGAACTTACCCACTCTTAATTCTTCTAAAATTAAAAAATAAAATCAACTTTTGATTGACTTTGTTTCTTTAAGTGCTTGATTTAAAGAATCTTGTTGAGATTGCTGCATTTTCATTCCAACCGTTTTTCTTAAAAATCAAAAAAATACGATTCCTGCGAAGGAATGAGAGAACACTTTCGTCAAAGGGAGCAGTTAACAATTAATTATCATCTAGAATAATTTAAAATGAAGAAGTCATCATCCTTGATAGCAATACTATTGTATTGTTTTTATACTACAGCTCAGTCTTTTTATGCAGAGGACAGTGTGCAAACCATTAGAATTACATTTGCTCAAAATAATTGGGATGCATTACTCGACGCAGAAAAAGCAGGTAACGAAGATTATATTATGGCGACTTCTGTTTCTATAAATGGAATCGTTTACGATAGTGTTGGAGTGAAATATAAAGGAAATAGTACATATAGTGCTAATCAGGTAAAAAATCCATTCCATATAGAATTGGATACCTATAAAGACCATAAACATGAAAATTATACAGATATTAAATTATCGAATGTAAAGAATGATCCTTCTTTCCTTAGAGAAGTTTTAAGTTATAAAATTCTTAGGAATTACATGGATGCGCCTCTTTCTAACTACGCAAACGTTTATGTCAATGGAACTTTAATAGGATTGTATAGTAACTCGGAGTCTATTTCAAAGAAATTTGTAGACGACCGTTTTGGTTCTAAGAATAACACTTTTATTAAGTGCAACCCTCCAGCAGGAGCAGGTCCTGGTGGCAGTGATTATCCAAACCTAGTTTATTTGGGAACTGATAGTACTCAGTATTATGCGAAGTATGAATTAAAATCTGATTATGGTTGGAATGAGTTGATTCATTTGTGTGATACATTAGCCAATCATACTGCTGATATTGAAAAAATTCTTGATGTGGATCGTGCTTTATGGATGCTTGCTTTTAATAATGTATTTGTTAATTTGGACAGTTACATAGGAGCATTTTCACAGAACTACTATTTATATAGAGGTACTGATGGGCGTTTTATACCTGTAGTTTGGGATTTAAATGAGTCATTTGGCTCTTTTACAATGACTGGTTCAGGTAATTTGAATGGTACGACTAGTGCTCAACAATTGAATCACCTATTGCATGAGAATGATGCCACATTCCCATTAATAAGTAAGTTGTTAAGCATACCGACTTATAAAAAAATGTACTTAGCACATGTTAAAACCATGCTGCAGGATAACTTCACGACAAACGGGTCTTATTATACGCAAGCGCAAGCATTTCAAAATACTGCTGCTTCATCTGTTCAAGCTGACCCTAACAAATTTTATACTTATGCCAACTTTACTGCAAATATCACAAGTGATGTTTCTACAGGTGGTGGCCCAATGGCGCAAACAAAACCAGGAATTACTAACTTAATGAACGGGAGATATTCATATTTAATGGGTTTAAGCGATTTTACAGCAACCGAACCTACTATCTCTGCAATCACTCTTTCTAATACTTCACCCACCGTTGGCGATACCCTAAAGGTTTCAGCAAATGTGTTGAATGCTTCAACTGTTCAATTAAAATATAGAACGAAAACAGGAGGTGTTGCATTTCAGACTGCTAATATGTTTGATGATGGATTGCACAACGATGGGGCTGCAAATGATAATGTGTATGGAACCGATGTAGTAATTGATGGTGGTTTTATGGAATATTATATTTATGCTGAGAATGCGAATATTGGTAAGTTTTCACCAACCAATGCGGCGCATGAGTATTACAAAATAACTGCTAAAGCTATAGTTACAGGGGATTTAGTTATTAATGAATTTTTAGCATCTAATAATTCAATCATTACTGATCAGAATGGTGAATTTGATGATTGGGTTGAGATTTATAATAAGGGAAATGTAGCAATAGATATTTCAGGATATCACTTAAGTGACGACGGTGCAGATTTTAGCCTATTTACATTTCCTATTGGAACTATTATTCAACCAGATAGTTTTTTAGTGGTATGGGCTGATAAAGATGTAACCCAAGTTGGGTATCACGCAGACTTCAAAATTTCGGCAAGTGGTGAGACTATTTACTTAACAGATTCTGCTTCATCTATCTTAGATTCAATTACCTTTGGAGCTCAAGTTAGTGATAGTTCTTTTGGCCGATATCCAAATGGAACTGGTAGCTTTCAAATGATGACTCCAACTTTTGGAGCTAAGAATGTAGTTGGAACAATAGTGACCGGAGATATTGTTATTAACGAATTTTTAGCTTCTAACTCTACCACACAAGCCGATCAAGATAATGAATATGATGATTGGGTTGAATTGTTTAATAAAGGAGTAAATCCAGTAGATATTGGAGGGTATAGCTTGAGCGATAAATCCAGTCAACTTAACTTATTTACATTTCCAACTGGAACTATTATTCAGCCAGATAGTTTCATCGTAGTTTGGGCAGATGGTGATATTACTCAAGTTGGTTTTCACGCTGACTTTAAAATATCAGCGAGTGGGGAGTCTATCTATCTTTCAGATTCAGGGATGAATATCGTTGATTCAATTAACTTTGGAGCGCAAACTACAGATGTTTCATTTGGACGTTTCCCTAATGGTACAGGAAGTTTCCAAAGTATGTCTCCTACATTTAGAGCTCGGAATATCAACACTACAGGAATAAATGAAAAGGCTATAATAAGTGAATCCATTAAAATTTTTCCTAATCCTGCTTCATCTTCGTTTCAAATTACATTTTCTGATGAAATCGTTGATGCTCAGGATTTATATGTGATAAATCTTCAAGGTAAAGTAGTTTTGACTGATAAAATTAATCAACAAACAACAATAGACTCCTCTGTTTGGCCTTCAGGTCTTTACTTTATCAAAGTAGGAGCTTATTCCGATAAGATAATGATAAAGTAATCATAATTAATAGTTTTAGTTTGTAAAAAAAGCCGTCTTATTCTGTAATATGACGGCTTTCTTTTTTTGATGGTTTCAATCTATTTAGAAACGATAAACTTTTTCATATCTGTACCAACCTTAATAAAATACATTCCATTTTCAAGGAAGTGTAAATTATGGTTCGATTGTTCGTTTATTAGTTTTGTTTCATAAACCAATTGACCTTTAATGTCAAATACTTGGGCAATTTGATTATTGTTATTTACCATGGAGTGGATTAAAACAATGTTTCCATCACTTGGATTTGGATAAATTTCGAATCGACTGCTATTACTATATTTTTCTTTAATTGAGTTGATTACTATAGGTATACAGCTAGAAGTGTCAATACAACTGCCTTTTGTAATCTCTACCGCATAGCTGCCGTTTGCCGTAGCAGTATAGCTTTGTGATGTAGCACCTATTATAGGAGCGTATGCGTTATTACAATCTAGCCATCTATATGTTGCTCCTGTTTGATCAGCAGTTAACACTCCATTATTTTGTGTTACAGTATAAATAGAAGAATCAATTGTTAAGTTCAATGTTACCACAGAATCACAATTATTTGCATTTGGAATAGTGTCATTGTAAGTTCCTGAAGCGGTATAGGTAATGCTGTTTTGACTCCATGTGAAACTACTACATGCAGTTTGAGAAACTGTTGAAGCGGTTGCTTGATTTACTGTAACACTTACTTGATCTGTACTTGAACAATTATTACTATTTGTTACTGTAACGGTATAAGTAGTATTGATAGTTGGACTAGCAGTAGGGTTTGATACTGTAGCACTATTTAATGATACAGCATTACTCCATAGATAAGTGCTGCCAACAGGACCTGTGGGAGTACCACCAATTACTACCGCTTGCCCATTACATATAGCCACATTTGCTCCGGCATCTGCTGTCGGTATTGAATTAATCGTCAGATTTAAGGTGATCACAGAATCACAACCTGCTGCATTTTGAATAGTATCATTGTAGGCTCCAGAAGTAGTGTAATTCAAATTGTTCTGCACCCACGTATAAGGGCCACAATTTGTAACATTTAATGCTGATACTGTTGCTGTATTTATCGTCAGATTCAAAGTAATCACAGAATCACAACCATTTGAGTTTGGAACAGTATCATTATACACTCCTGTGGAAGTATAAGTCACATTGTTTTGAGGCCATGTATATGATCCACATTCATTCTTAACAACTGTTGAACTAGTAGCTTGATTGACGGTAACCGTTGTGGAAGTTCTATTGGAAGGGCAGCTAGGAACAGAAATTCCCCAGTCATAGAACCAGTAATTGTTAGTAGATCTGGTGGCCGTGACGTCAAAAGTACCAGAAATAATACTCACTTCATTCCCAGAACTGTTGAAAGGAAATGCTTGAACATTTCTTCCCATGCTTGTAATTCCTGAGCTATAAGTCAGTGCCATTTTATATTGGTTTATACCAAAAGGAATGGAAAAATTTAAAGGAACTCTAGTTTTTGTAAGGTTACTTCCAGTTACTCTAATCGTGTCTGAAGTATTATAAGTAACAGTACCAGTATGGTTAATTACTTGGATAACTATCCAACCTGTTCCTGTAGGATAAATCGTAACTGAGTCAATTATTACTTCTGGAATATTTACATCAAAGATAGTCCCTCTACCTAAATTGTTGTCTAAATAACCGCTGGATGGAGTAGTAGTAGGGCCAAATACTTCTGTGGAAAAATTGAAGCCTTCTACCTCATAAGTTGTAGTTGAATTCATGTTTGGAAGTAATAAAGTATCTCCTGTATGTATTGCTGTATTTGGAAATGCAGCATCATACCATCTGTAGCTACTAGTAGAGCCATTGGCAACAAGTAATGTATCTGTTCCTGAACAAACAGCAATTGGGTTAATACTAGTTGGAGTAGTAGGTATTGAATTAATTGTTAAATCAAGTATCACAATAGAATCACAACCTGCAGTTCTTTGAATCGTATCGTTATACATACCAGATATATTATAGGTAATACTATTTTGAGGCCAAGTATAGCTCCCACAAACTGTAGTGTCTATAGTTGTTGTTATAGCTATAGGTTCAGTAATCGTAACTGAATCTATAGCAGTACAATTATTCATATCAGTAATGGTTACATATAGTTTCCCTGCGGAAGTATTAGTAATAGAACTCGATGTATTGTTACTACTCCATAAATAGCTATATGGAGCTAAACCACCTGAAGCGTTAGCTGTAGCGGTTCCATCAACCCCACCATTACAAGAGATATTGGTTGAACTAGCTATTTGTCCATTGAAAGTTTGACAAACATTAGTTGTAAATATTCCAAATGAGGGAATTATATCCATTCCAAAACCAATCGAATTGGAGGATGAAATGGAAGAGGCATCAGTGAGAAAAATTGTGCTTGGCAAAGGAATAACATTATTAGAGTCTATACCTGAATAATTCATGGAATAACTCTTTGCAGTTGAAGCTCCAAACCATATCATATTTGTGGAATTAAAATCTGTAATAGAGTTTAATCCTGCATCTAGTTCTAAAGAAACGAAGTAATGTTTATTATCTTTCAATAGGGGCTTTGTGGTATTAGTAGAGGTATCTGTCAGTTGAATACTTGTTCCCGCGTATGCTCCTAAATTAAGATTGGTTAATGTTTTACTACCAGTTGCGATTAATTTCAATTCGTTTTTCAATCCAGAATTATCAATGAATCCATTTTTCGTGGCGCCGTTGATACCATCATTAAACTCATAAAGGTTTACTTTAAGTATGATACTATTTGCACCAGTATAGTTGTTTGGTGTGTAATATATTAAAGAAACCGAATCTAGTGCAAGGTTACTGGCTTGCCCATTTGGAAAAGAAAACATACTTCCAAATTCAAATTTTTTAAAAGGTCCTCCACCAGGAAAAATTTGCCGATCAAAGGAAGGTAAGCCATTAGTGACATCCACTTTTGAAAAATACTGATCGTCATTCAATGAAAAGTACTGCATTAGTGTGTCGTTTGAAGGATTATTGTCACTGTTACAACTAGTAGTATAAATTACACGATAGTCTCCGATTGTAGCCCAATTTTTTACTTTAATGGTATCAATAAAAGGTCTACCAAGCCCAACTGTGTTTAAAGTATCAATACTGGTTGAATCCTGATAAACGGTTAACCAATTGCCTAAATTGTTGCGCTGTATTTTAACATTAAGCATCGCATTGTCGGATTGGATAACTTTACCATATCCCTTGTTCTTGACATTTGCACCATATCTAAAATGGTGATCAACAAGTTGATTTACAGAAAAATGTCTATTGTTTATTACTTGAAGATCCTTAAAGTCAGCTGCAACTGTATTCCCTGAGTTATCAGCTTCTTCAATTGTAAGATCAATTGCTTCAGCCGTTTCTATAGAAACATCATCAATAAAAGCAAAATAGTAATCCCCTTCAAACGTGAATTTTAATCTGCAGTTTGTTAGGTTGCTTACACCGGTGGTAATTGTAGGAAATAGTATAGAAACTGTTTGTTCTGTAAAATTTATGGAGTTATTTAAAATATTTGCATGGCTATAAGTTATTCCTCCATCCACAGATAAACTCACACCAAGGTTTGAAATTTGAAAACTTCTATAAAAAGTAAAAAACTTGACAATTAATGCTTGATTAGTGTAACCAGTTAGATCAATTGGGGGAGAAATTAATTCACCTTTATGTACACTAGGCGATGCTCCTGTTCCAAATGCTCCCGGGATACCATTATTATCTAAAAAATCTGAATCGAATAATGCTGAACCGTTTGCTTGAGAAGAGGATCCATGAGGTGTTGTTCCTTGCCAATATGCACCAGCCGAATACCCTGTTAAATTCCTAACCCAGAAAGCACTTCCTGGAGTGACTGCTCCTCCAGACTCATAAACTGATTTAACAATCCAATTAGTGGTAGAGGTATCTTGCGTTGTAAATGGAGTGGAGAATTCACCTAGAGCAGCACCATTAGAGCTGCCTGCGCCCCAAACTAAAGAACCTGATTTTTTGTAGTTAGTTAAAGCTTTTTGCCTTTTTATAGTTTTATTAGCACTGCTGGCAGGAGTATGCACTATTTTTTCGACAGGAAATGTTTGCGCTATTAGAGCAGTCAAAAAATAAGACGCAGTTATAAATGTAATTAGTTTTTTCATTATTATGTATTTAAGTATTGTTTAATAATAGATAATTACAAGACCTGAGACCAAATAAATGAGGCGAACTACAAATTTTTGTTGTGAACAGCAGTATTTTTTCAATGTTTCATTTGATTCTTTAAACTAATTAGTAATTAAATGAAAACTCAAAATGTCGAATGGTAGAAAAAAATTCCACGGTTTGAGCTATTTGTTCTACTTTAACTAACGGTAGAGAATGTTTAGTTGTTTGTTATTGAGTGTGTTGATTTTTGGTGTAACTCTTTCATTGTAGAAGTCAAATCTTAAAACTTACAATTATGAAAAAGAGAGCAAAACAAATTTTAGCAGTATCAACTGTTTTATTGAGTACAATCTTCACAAATCCTGTCGTGGCTCAAGACGAGAATGATAGCGAGTTTGGTATTAAAGGAGGACTTAATTTTTCTAACTTCTACAGTGATGAAGTAGATGATCAAAATTTAAGGATTGGTTACAATGCAGGATTGTTTTTTAAAGCAGCATTGACAGAACATTTCGCCATTCAACCTGAGGTGTTATATACAACGAAAGGAGCAACTACTAAATATGATAATTTCTTTACAGGAGAAGCTGAATTTACTCAAAAGTTTAACTATTTGGAAGTGCCAGTTTTAGCCGTTCTCAATTTAACGGATAATTTTAATATTCATGGTGGACCCTATGTGGCCTATATGTTAAAAGCAGAATTAGAGAACAATGCTGATAATGATGATTTTGATGCGGTGGAGAGTTTAAACGAAGCAGACTTTGAAAGGTTAGATTACGGTATTGCAGTTGGAGTGGGTTTTGAGTTTGATATTCTACGTTTTGGAGCACGATACAATTATGGATTAAGAGAAATTGGTAAAGATCAAACACTTAATGTTGGTGGATTCCCAGTACCTACTTCTTCGTTCAGCGATTTTAAAAATTCACAGGCTTCTTTATTTGTTGGTCTATCATTCTAGTATAGAAAGTCGACTATTATAAATTATTAAAGGGTGAGGAATTTTCCTCACCCTTTCGCATTTGTATTTATATGGATTTATTTATAAAGTCTGATTGCACAACTTCAATAAATGATTTAATCATGTAAGATAATGACTATTCAATATTTTCATCTTTTTGATCAGGAATATCATTTTCAGCTCTTAATAACAGGGCAAAAGATTTGGTTCTTTCACTACGATAGAGCAGAATTTGTAATATTCCTGTAACAGGAATAGCAAGTATCATCCCTATTATTCCCCATATACTTCCCCCTATAATTAAGGCAACTATAGCAGCAAGGGGGTTGATATTTACTTTGTCACCTACAATTTTTGGGGTAATAAAATTTCCTTCCAGAAACTGTACAACTGCGTATAATATCATTACACCAATTGGGTAGGCCAAGGAATCTTTAGTGACTAAGGCAAAGAGGGTAGGTAAACTTGCGCCAATGGCAATTCCAATATAGGGAATAACAGTAAGTACCGCTGAAAATATTCCAAAAAACAACGCATATTCTATTCCTAAAGCGAATAGACCTATACAATTTAAAGTTGCAATAATTAAAATAACAACTCCCATTCCTCCGATGTACCCTTGTACAACTTCTCTTACTTGAGTCACTACTTTAAGGTAATTTTCGGTAGCGTCTGCTGGAGTAACTCTCTTGAAAAATAGTTTAAAATTATCTTGATACAACAAGATGAAAAATACATAAATAGGCACTAATGTTAAAAATGTAAAAATGGAGGAAGTAGTATTTACTGCTCCACTAAAAATGGAGCCACTAGATTTCAATAGATTTTGTGCACCATTTCTTAAATATGTAATTTGCTCTTTAGAAGTATAATGGAAATTCTGCTCAATATAATCTGCGATATTGTTGATGACACTTAAAAACTGATCTTGCAAGGAAGGTAATTCTGAAATTAAACTTTGAAATTGAGAGGATATCAAATAAATACCACCACCAAAAACCAAAAGCACTAACAAAAGTGTAATACCAATTGAAAGTGCTAAATTTTTGACATACTTTTTAAGAAAATTGACTAAAGGGTAGAGGGCAAGTGATATAAAAAAGGAAAATACCAAAGGGAGTAGTATAGATTTTCCATATATGAGAGCTAAAATAGCTACTGGGATTATAACGGATAATTTATAAATCCGATCTAATCGATTGTTATTTTTTTTCATGCGGTGTTATCGATTAATCACACTGCTAAAAGTACGCATTATTCGATCGAAAAAAAGTTCAATTTTTTGGTTGTAATTTGCCGATAAGATTCGAACTAAATTTTTTGAAAACATTCGGATAAATGGACTTTTTCCTCCTAATATTAGGTCGATTAACCAATCAGTTCCTAATTTAAAAAAATTTGAAGTACCTATGTTTTTCGTACTAGAATTAAAAATGGTTTTTAGGATTCCTGTTGATCCATATTGACTTTTCAAAATGGCGACATTTGCTTTAATTAATGCTTCCTTCTCTACAATTTTTACTTCGTGATATTGTTGAGCTTTTCTTAGACTCTCAAGATCTGTAATTTTCATATTTAGAGGTAAATTAGTCTTCATCTTCGAATATTTTTTTGATGGTATAATTGATCAATGGTTTTTTGAGTAGTGTTTTTTTCGCCAATAGAAATACTAGAAAAAAGACAAGATAAATTGCAGCAACCAAAAAGAAACCTAATGCTAAGTTGTTTAATAAATCCCCAAAGAGTAGACCAAGACTAACTGATGCAAAAAGCAAGAACAGAATTCCGACGACACCAATGATTAAATGGCTAGCAAACTCTGCAGCGCCAATTGAAGTCTTTTCTGCAAGTTGCAATTTTAGCAACTCTACATGATGCGAGGTGTATAATTTGGCATCATCTATTATTTCGTATATTTTAGAATCCATGATTGAAGTTTTGGTATGAAAAATAAGTGTGCACCAAATGGTGCACACCCCGTGCTTTGAAAATATTAGGCGCTTACTTTCTCTTTAGCCGACTCTTTAAACTCATTGAATTTTTCTTTGCTTTTTTCTGCGAAGTCTTTAACGTTGTCGCTAAATTCTCCGGCTTTTTCGCCAATTTTTTCTCTTGTTTCTTTTCCACTGGCTGGAGCTAATAAGATTCCTGCTACTGCTCCTGCTGCTGCACCTACAAGTGCTGCTAAGAATATTTTTGATGAATCATTCATAATTTACTGTTTTTAATTGTTTTATATTTAGTTTAACTTTTAATTAATTTTTAGTGTGTCAGAGGGAGTCTCCACAAATACTGTTTGATCTTCACTCTGCACGATAGGAGTTTTAATAAATTCTGGATGTTGAATTATTAAATTTAACCAATCTTCTTGATCAAATTTGCCACTAATATTAAATGCTTTAAAATTTTCATTGCTAGTGTCTATTAACTCATGTATTTCTATGTGCATTTTGTTGACTAATTGCAAAATTTGAGTACCCGTCAATTTATCTTTTGTCAAGTCCACCTCACGTATTGCTAATCCTTGAGATTTAGCGTACGCCAAAGTTTGATCGTCTTTGTTTTTGTTGCCACCTAGATAAACAGTGAGTGTTCTATGATTGAGATTGTTCATGACTTTATTGATTATTAATTTCTACTTTCTTGATGAATTTATCAATAGCTATTGAACTATCTGCTCCGTATGAATCTATAAGTAAGCCCTTCGTGCCATCTTTGGCCTCTATTGCATATACTATTGAAGTATCTGCTGGATTACTCTCCCCCTCGAATCTATGAAATTCATTGATTTTAACTTCTTCGGGACTAAACTCTTTGGCTCCTACATTTGTGGATATTTTTTTAGATGCCAACGCCTTAAAATTTGCTGTGTATCCCATATCCTTTAAAGTGTTGCAAGCTATTGATAACGTACTAAATTGATTATTTTTCATAGCGATTTATTTTTCTAGCATACTTCTTAGCATCCATGCTGTTTTTTCGTGCACATCTAAACGATGAGTCAGTAAATCTACTGTAGCTTCATCAGAGACATCTGCAGCAGCTGGCAATGCTTTTCGTGCTGTACGTATTAAGTTTTCATGACTTTCTAATAAGTCCTCTAACATTTCTTCTGCAGATAAATTTCCATCACCCTGCTTGATTGATGTTAATTTGTCAAATTCTTTTACTGAACCTGGTGCGTTAAATCCTAACGCTCTAATTCGCTCTGCAATATTATCAATGGCGCCGAATAGTTCAGTGTATTGTTCCTCAGTTAACAGGTGAATTTGTCTAAAGTTTAATCCTTTAACGTTCCAGTGATAGTTGTGTGTTTTAATCATTAAGTAATAACTATCTGCCAATACACTACTTAATCCAATGCATATTTTTTCTCTTTTGTCTTTTGCTATTCCTGTATTTAATTCTATTGAACTAGTTGAAATTTTCATTCTTTTTTTCTTTTTTAATTTTTGATTTAAATTATTGAACTGGTTGTGCTAGTAGAGGTATTGTTATAAATCTTTTATAATAGATTTAATTTCGCCTATAACCTCTTCTTTCTTTTTACCTAATCGGTTTTGTAGTCTACCCAATAATTCATTCTCTTTTCCTTCTATAAACATGAGGTCATCATTGGTTAGATCTCCAAACTTCTGTTGCAATTTTCCCTTAATTTGGTTCCAATTGCCTTTTATATTTAAGTCGTTCATGTCTGTTTATTTTTTTGATTCATTTTCTTTAATGGAAAATTTATGCCATTGTATAAAAACGATCAAAAATAGGCTGCAGGTCAATATATACGTTAAGTGTAGGGATGAAGGGGAGTAAGTTCGTGGGGAAATCTCTACACAGATTGTTGAATGCTGTAGAAATCACGAGAATTTACTGTTTCCCGCAATAGGCAAGAGATCGGAGAACTGTCGTTCTTTTTTCCATATCAACTATAAAGTGACTCCTATTTAACGAAGAAAAATCTGTTTGATGGAAGGAAATAATCCCATTTTTGGTGAATTGATCAACGGCCATTTCGGAAATAGCAAATAGAATTTGAAATGTTCGGAATGCTTTAACCGTGTTTTTGCTTCTACCGTAAGTAGTAAAAAATGAGTTTTTAGCCAGATTCACTTGAGTTCTATAATGAGAAACTACTTTTTGTAAATCGATGAGGTTAGCAGTCGTTGATATGTTTTCGGCTGTATCGTCAAAAGCATCCAGTAGGTCATCCGCCAGTTGCAAACAGTAACCTAATAGCTTTACAGTTTGTGTTTCTTGAGCACTTAGATTTTCCTCAATCAATTGGCGATAAAGGAGCATGGTCCAACTTCCTTTTTCAAAAGTGAGCGATCTAATTTGGTCGATATCGCTCGTTTTCTTCTGAGCCTGACTAGCTATTTGTGCTTTTATCGCCTCTTGAAGTGTTGGCCAAATGGAGGTTTCGTCTTGAAATTTCACAAGCAAGTGCTGTGCTTCTATATAACGAATGGAGTGGGAGGTATTCTTTGTAGTTAATTCTGAAATTGACTTCAAATTCAAATCATCCTCATCAATTAATTCATCAGCTAATGCAAATAGCAGTGACATTTCAGTAGCCTGTAGCCGCTCTTTTTCCGAAAGTGGTTTATTGAATATTGTTGCGAAAACCTCACTTATCGCTACAACACCCCAAGAGGCGTAGTAGTTAATTTTAAACTGAAGTGAAGGAGAGAATTGGTCAAACGAATGGCTCAATTCTCCCTTAATATAATTCGATAGAAATTGCTGTTGCAATTGCTTCTTCCGGAAAAGACTCCAATAGGTTTTTGCAAACAGCCACTCATTTTTCATGAGCTAAAATTCCTTATTTTTTTGAGAACACTTACACTTCTTATTCCTCTCCTAATTTCGCAATGTCTTTTTGATACCTTAAACGATACACGGATTGGTATTGATTCGGGTCAGAAAGGAAAGCATTTAGTTCATTTTTAGAGTTTTCGTCTACAAAAACTAAGAGCGGTTGTTCTACTTCATTCAGGCGGATTAATGATTTTTTAATCACCTCATCCCATTGCTGGAAATAAGTGTCAAAATCTTTCGGTTTAACTTTCTGACGGCAATTGGAGTGAGCACATTCTAATTCAATTTCATATTCCAAGTTGAAAATTCCGTACTCATCAGTAATCTGCTCGCCTGCTTTAATATCTCTTACAGCAATTTCAAATCCATATCCGGTGCTTATGGTATTGTAGTTGCAACAATGATTGACATATTTAGCAAAATCCCAACTTACAATTCTATAGCCCCTTTGGTCCATATAGCTATATTTTTCAATAACTTCTTGAATTTCTTTTTGGTGGGTTAAAAATTCCAAAGGACTTATTTCTAACTCCATACTATCTTTTACATAAACAATCGTTCCTTCAGGAATATCTTGTGTTGCAAAAACGCCGTAACCTACTGTTTCATTGACGTTTTTGATGGTGGTGTGTGGGTGAATCATCAGTTAAATTAGTATTGATAAAAGGGCCTAAATTTTAGCCAATATTAATCCATATTTCAATCCGTTGTATGCATCGATACTAAAATTTATATATTGTTAATCAGGTGTTTATGGTAAGTTAGGTCTTTAGTGAAAAAATCACAGTTGAAAAAATGGCGCAAGAGTTATGTTTTATTGAAGAATTAGAACATTTTAGAAATACTGCGGTTATCATGAACATGAAAAATGAGCAAACAGATCTAGATATTGATCGAATAGTAGAAATGGCGTGGGAAGACAGAACCCCTTTTGATGCTATCAAATTTCAATTTAAAATATCAGAACAAGAAGTGATTGAAATCATGCGAAAAGAGATGAAAACTTCAAGTTTCAGAATGTGGCGAAAAAGAGTGCAAGGTAGAAGCACAAAGCATTTGGCTTTAAATTCAATAGAAAAGGGACGCTTCAAATGTTCCCGACAACGCGCAATTAGTAATAATAAAGTTGCGAAGAGATAGTCTACCTATACTCTGGGTTTTCAAATTCAAAATGATTCCCGTTGTCCCATTCTGTGCGCTGATTTCCTCCAACAGGAAAGCCTCCTGCATCCTTCAGCATCTTCGCCAAGTGCATTAAATTATAGGTCATAAAAGTGGTGTTGCGATTGGTGAAGTCATTTTCAGGTCCACCGGAACCTTCGTCTTTGTAAGACTTTCCTGGACCAATTTCTCCTAACCATGCAGCGTCAGATTGTGGAGGAATACTATAACCCAAATGCTGCATCGAATACAAGATGTTCATCGCACAATGCTTAGCGCCGTCTTCATTTCCTGTTACCAGACAACCTGCTACTTTTCCATAATAGATGTATTGTCCGTTATCATTCGTCATGCCTGACATGGCATATAATCGTTCTATGGCTTTAGCACATTGAGATGATTTATCACCTAACCAAATCGGAGTAGTGAGCACCAAAATATCTGCTTTCATAACTTTTTTGAAAATCTCTGGCCATTCATCCGTTTCCCATCCATGTTCCGTCATATCAGGATAAACACCTGTGGCAATATCGTGATCCACAAAACGAATGGTCTCTACAGAAACGCCATTCTTCTCCATGATTTTTTTAGAAATATCAATCAGCCCATCAGTATGGCTCATGGCTGGTGATTTTTTGAGGGTGCAATTAATAAAGAGTGCTGAAAGTTGATTGAAATTCATAGCGCTTTTTTTGTTTAACCTAAAAGTTAATGAATTCTATTCTGATGAAAAAGCGAACTGAATCGATTTAATTTTTTTTAACGGAAGATTGAACTCCTTTGAAGTAGTATTCAAAGTAAACTTACCCTATTATTTTTTAGCTTTATTTATCAATAGTAGTGTATCTGTTCCGTATAAATAAAGGTTATTATTCTTAAGTTTATAGTATTGATAATGAGTTGTCTTTTTTATAAATAGAATGTCTAATTCATCATCGCAACATATTTTTGTGCACGCTTTAGAGTTTTGAAATCTAATTTGAGTACTATCAAGTATACTATATGAAGTAATGCATAGGTTAGGATTGAAATGGAATTTAGCTTCACCATCATTAAAATCAATAATACATTCTATTCCCTCTACCTGATAAGTTCCATTAATAGCAGATTGTGACTGAGTGAATACAGCATTCATGAGGCATAATGAGAATAGAAGAGTGAATAATAATCGCATTAATCTTTATTTTAAAGTTTCAAAGGCATCGTAAACTGCATGATGTAATATGTCAGCGTGATTTTGTTTCCTGAAAAACTCAAAGTGCACTTGCTTGGGTCGAGGTGCTGATTTTCGTGTTTTTCGATATAGTTTGCATGCAGTACTTCTCATCAGATAGCCTTCCTTTCCTACTGCGATGTATACTTGCTGATTAGAAGAAATGCTTGGAACATCTCTTTTAGTCATAGATTTATTGTCCCACCACATACTAGGGCTCACAATGATGTAATTTCTAAAAAGGGGTGTATGCTTGATAAGTACTTCAGCCGCTAATAATCCGCCCAAAGATTGGCCAATTAGGGTAGTGTTTTCATTGTTGGAATAATTCGACCTGATAAATGGCATTGCTTCTTTTTCTATGAATGCAATAAAATTGGCTGAACCTCCTTTGGCAGGCCAACGAGTAGAATCGTATGCGGCTTCAGTTGGAAATGTGAAATCTCTTTTACGATCAACATTTTCTATACCCACCACAATACTTTCTCGCACCATGTTTATCCATGGATAAGATCCGAATTGAACCAAACCTGCGATATGAATAAAATCTTCATGTTCTGAACCGTCTAGCAAATAGATAACTGAGTAGTTGTTCATCGAGTCTTTTGAATAACCTACCGGGAGGTAAATATTCAAAATTCGATCTTCGTTCAACTGAGTAGACTTTATAGTTACTCGATCTCCAATGGTAAAATATGACTTTTCGACTTGCTGCTGCGCAAAAGTAAATTGAAAGGAGAATAGTAGTAATGAGCTGAATAATAGTTTGATGTTGTATTTCACCGATGAAAGATTTGATTTCTATCAAAACTAATTAAATTATATAAATCGCGAAGAATTGTCAATTTGTCAGTAAAAGTCATTTGGTACAGCCTTTGACAAAAGCGGAATGGCTATATGAGCCACTTAAGTTTATAATTATTAACCTATAAATAGATTAAAAAATGGCACAAGGAAAGATAAATGTTCAAACTGAGAATATTTTTCCAATCATCAAACAATTCTTGTATTCTGATCAAGAGATTTTTTTGAGAGAATTGATTTCAAATGCAGTGGATGCAACTCAAAAATTAAAAACATTAGCTTCCTTAGGAGAAACGAAAGCAGATGTTAGCAATCTAAGAGTGGAAGTTAAGTTAGATAAGGATGCAAAGACCTTAACTTTCTCTGATAACGGAATCGGTATGACCGAAGAAGAGGTGGATAAATACATCAACCAAATTGCATTCTCTGGTGCTGAAGAATTTGTACAAAAATATAAGGATAAAGCAAGTGTAATCGGTCATTTTGGTTTAGGTTTCTATTCCGCATTTATGGTGGCCTCTAAGGTTGAAATTATAACACTTTCCCATAAAGAAGGAAGTAAAGCAGTAAGATGGGAATGTGACGGATCTCCTAACTTTTCTTTAGAAGAAACCGATAAGGCAGCAAGAGGAACTGATATCGTTTTGCATATTGCTGAAGATTCAGTTGAGTATTTAGAAAAGCATAGAATTCAGCAATTGTTAGACAAGTATTGCAAGTTTATGCCTATTGAAATCAAATTTGGAACGAATGAGCGAACTGAAAAGGTAGGAGAAGGTGATGACGCAAAGGAAGAAAAAATAATAGAAGATAATATCATCAATAACCCAACTCCTGCTTGGACAAAAGTGCCGGCTGATTTAAAACCAGAGGATTATAAAAATTTTTATAGAGAATTGTATCCAATGACTTTTGATGAGCCATTGTTTCACATTCATTTAAATGTAGACTATCCATTCAATTTAACTGGTATTTTGTTCTTTCCTAAATTGAAAGGAAATATGGAAATGCAGAAGAATAAAATTCAATTGTATTCTAACCAAGTATTCGTTACCGAGTCTGTTGAAGGGATTGTTCCTGACTTCTTAACCATGTTGCATGGTGTAATTGATTCTCCAGACATTCCATTGAACGTTTCTCGTTCATACTTGCAGAGTGATGCGAACGTAAAAAAGATTTCAAAGTATATTTCGAGAAAGGTAGCAGATAAGCTAGAGGAATTGTATAAAAATGATCGAGCTGACTTTGAGGAGAAATGGGATGATATTAAGATTTTTATAGAATACGGAATGCTTTCTGATGATAAATTCCTTGAAAAAGCAAAGAACTTTGCACTGTTGAAAAATACAGAAGGTGTTGCTAAAACCATGGAAGAATACTTGGAGCAAATTAAACCATTGCAAACAGATAAGGACAACAAAGTAGTGGTGTTGTATACTTCAAACAAAGATGATCAGTATTCATATATCTCAGCAGCCAAAGATAAAGGTTATGATGTTGTTGTGATGGACTCTCCATTATCAGCACACTTTGTAGGTAAATTGGAACAAGAGTTTAAGGATACTACTTTTACTAGAGTGGATGCTGACACCATAGATAAACTCATCAAGAAGGATGAAGAGATACCTTCTAAATTATCGGAAGATGATGAGAAGAAATTGAAACCAGTGATTGAGGGAGCATTGCCTAAAGAGAAATATACGGTAGTGTTTGAAAGTATGAGTGAAAAGGATCAACCTTTTACCATCACTCAATCAGAGTTTATGAGAAGAATGAAAGACATGAACGCTGTTGGCGGCGGAGGTATGATGGGAATGGGTAACCTTCCTGAAATGTACAATATGGTCGTTAATTCTAATCACCCATTGATTTCTAAAATCTTAAATGAGAAAGAAGAAAACAAACAAAAGGACATGACCAAACAAGCCACAGACTTGGCATTGTTGTCACAGAATTTATTGAAAGGAGAAGCCTTGAATAAATTCATTAAACGAAGTATTGAATTGATTAATTAAAATGCAAATGGCTTCTTGATTCGTTGAGAAGCCATTTTTTAAATACCTTTAATGAATAATCAAAAATATTAATATGAATAAGAAATTTATTTACATAGGATTAGCCATTCTTATTGTAGGATGGTTTGTTTCTAGCTACAACTCGATGGTTTCTAAAAATGAAGTAGTCGCTGAAAAGTGGGCACAAGTAGAGACTGTTTATCAACGGAGAGCAGATCTGATTCCAAATTTAGTAGCAACTGTAAAAGGTGTTGCGGATTTTGAGAAATCAACTTTGACTGCGGTAATTGAAGCAAGATCGAAAGCGACGAGCATGACTATTGACGCGTCTAAATTGGATGCGACTTCCATGCAGAAGTTTCAAGCCGCTCAAGGCGAATTGACAGGTTCTTTAAGTAAGCTTTTAGTTTCTGTAGAACGTTACCCTGAGTTAAAAGCAAATCAAAACTTTTTAGAACTACAAGCTCAATTAGAGGGAACGGAGAATCGAGTTTCGGTAGAAAGAAATCGATTTAACACTGTTACCAAAGAGTATAACAGTTATATTAAAAAGCTTCAAAACAAGCTAATAGCGGGCTTGTTTGGATTTGATGAAAAACCTTATTTTGAAGCAGATGCAGGAGCAGAAAAAGTACCAGAAGTACAATTTTAATTATGGCAAAAGAACTATTTAACACCCAGCAAATAAACTACATTGAATCCGCCATAGGGACTGCTGAAAAAGCAACCTCAGGTGAAATTCGTGTTCACATCGAAAAGCGGTGTAAAGAAGATGTATTAGACAGAGCATCCCATATTTTCAGTCTTTTAGAAATGCAGAAGACAGAGCTTCGTAATGGGGTTCTGTTTTATTTAGCAACTGAGGACAAGCAATTTGCTATCCTTGGCGATGTGGGGATCAATGCAGTGGTTCCAAAAGGATTTTGGGATGAAATTCGCGACAATATGGTAGAATTCTTCAAGAAGGGAGAGTTCACAGAAGGGTTGGCATACGGTATAAAAGCGTCAGGAGAGCAATTAAAGGCCCATTTTCCTTATCAGAAAGACGATGTAGATGAATTACCTAACGAGATTTCATTTGGCAAAAAATAAATTATGATTCGAATTAAACAACTTTTACTTTTTATACTAGTAACCCTTTCATTTGGGGCTTTTTCTCAAGATTGCATTCCGGAAAGACCTTCTAGAGCCAGACTTGTGAACGATTTTGCGGGAGTATTTTCTGCTCATGAAATTGATTTGTTAGAAGAAAAGTTGGTGAATTTTAATGATACAACTTCTACACAAATTGCTGTAGTTACCGTTTTGGATTTGTGTGATTATGATGCTTCCTCCTTTGCTTTTGAATTAGGCGAAAAATGGGGCGTTGGAAATGCAGAATTTGATAACGGAATTGTTGTTTTATTCAAACCTAAAACCAATGATAGTAAAGGGCAAATCTATATTGCTACGGGTTATGGCTTAGAAGGGGTTTTACCTGATGCTATTGGTAAACGAATCGTAGAGAAGGAAATGATTCCATTGTTTAAGCAAGGAGCAATTTATCAGGGTATTAACAGAGGAACTTCTGTTATAATAGATATAGTGGGAGGTGAATATTCTTCTGAAGCATATCAGAAAAAGAGCAACAAACCCATTCCTGTTTTCCCGTTTATTTTTGTATTATTTATCATCTTCTTGTTTGTATTCAGCGCTATAAAAAGAGCCAAAACTTATTCGTTAGGTCATGATGTTTCCTTTTGGACCGCCTTGTGGTTAATGGGATCAGCTAATAGAAGTCATCGAGGAAGTTGGAATAACTTTAATTCAGGTGGTGGTGGATTTGGTGGTTTCGGAGGAGGCGGCGGTTTTGGCGGCTTCGGCGGTGGTAGTTTTGGTGGAGGAGGAGCAGGTGGGAGCTGGTAATTCTATATTGATTACTTCTTCATTGGAAGAAAACTAATTCTCAAAACCAGATTCATCCACTACTTTAATCTTCCGAGCAATGATAATGGATAGAATTCCCATTGCAATAGCGATATAGCCTACCCAATCGTAATGATGTAATAATCCATCTTCGCCTTGGGTAATTATTAATCCCCCAAAGTAGGCAGCAAATCCATTGGTCAATTGACGGCATGCAGAGTTAAAACTCATGAAACTACCTCTGTTTTTTGGTCGAACTGATGAGGTAATCATAGCGGTTGATGGAATCATGCGCCCTGAACCGAAAACAAAGAAAAAAGAAGTGATTAACAGTACAATCCAGATCGGCTGTTCTGTTAAATTGGTGAGAAAGAATATGGGGAATGAAACGATAATCACCGCAATAACAAAGATCTTTAATCGTCCAAAACGGTCAGCTAAACGGCCTATTAGTGGAGCGGTGAATATAGTTAACCCTCCTCCAATTAGATAGATATAAGTAATGTCTTTTTCAGAAAAACCCACATTTGTCACTAAGTATGGACTAATAAAAGGGACGACTGAAAAGTGACTAAACATGATGATAACGCCAAACAACAATGCGTAAAGTTGATTTTTATTTTCTAGTACATTTCTAACAATTGCAATTGGAGACTCTCTATCCGCACGGCTAACAATGTGTGTATTCATTGTGGGAATGAATTTTGCAATAGGGATTAGAGTTAATAAAGCAATCAGACCTAGCGAAATAAAGGGAAAATGCCAATCGGATAAAGTGGCTAAGTACAATCCAAGAGGCACTCCGACAACTGAGGCCAAAGAAAAGGAGGCCATTACCAAACCCATAGCCCCAGCTCTTCGCTCATTGGGGACTGCATCCCCAATGATTGATAAAATTAATGCACTTAGAATTCCACCAAATGAACCAGTAAATGCTCTGGTGAAAAGCAACATATAATAGCTGCTTGAGAAGCCACAGGCTAATGTGCCTAAAGCAAAACCTGTCGCCATAATGATAAGCATTTTCTTACGGTCGAAACGATCTATAAAGAAAGCGCCAACAAATCCAAAAATGCCGGCACTAAATGTATAGGCTGAAACCAGCAATGCAAATTGGCTTGGCAGAATATCAAATGCACGCATCAGGGTAGGTCCTAACGGCATTAAAATCATAAAGTCAGTAATGTGAGAAAATTGAATGACTGCTAGGGTTAATAGCAGTGCTCGTTCTTTGTTCATTTCAGTAGTTCATAAAGCAAATAAACTATCCGAGGATAACTGTATTGCTTTCTTGGAGCCCCAAAATTAGAGATTAAATAACGAGAATTATGAGAATGCCTAGAAAATATATGTATATACATCTATTTTTTTAGTTTTTTAAGAACCTACCAACTCAAGCGCTCAATTGTTATTTAAATTGTTGGTGTGATCATCTTTATGAATATAAAAGAGATAGATAATCATTCATAGTAACTATATATCTATAAGGATGATATTCTTGGAAGAAGTATTTTTTATAGACTGCTGTTTTGGTAGATTACTTACTTCGCTTCTTGTTCTATATAAGCTCTTAAATCTTCTATCTGCTGAGGACTCATTCTTTCTTCAGGATAAAGGGGCATATATCTGGGTTTTCCTTTGTCTGCATAAGTGCCATGAACTACAATGTCATAAATGTTATAATAACTGTTTTTGTCCAGGTTTCTTTTGAATTTTTGGAATGTCACCTTTGCATTGTCCAGAAGAATAGGGGAAACTCCTCCGGCTTGATGGCAAGCCTGGCAACTTAACTCATATAGCTTTTTTCCATTTGTCGGGTCACCAACTAAACCAGAATATCCTTCAATTTTATTAGTTGGATTTTTTGGAAAGGTGGCAGGGCTTTTTAGTGCATATTTAGATTTTAATAGTTTGATTTTATCTTCTTTTTTCCCTTCTGACTGCAATTTATTCAACTCTTCATCGGTTAGATTTAAATCTCCAATGGTTAACTGAATAGATGCATAATAAGCCAATATGGCTTCTAATTCCCAATCTTCTAAATAGCGACCAGAGGAACAAACTTTAGCACATAACTGTGTGGCCTCTTCTAAACTTTTGTTGGCAGGAATAACAAGGTCTCCATATTTCAAAACATAGTCATCGTTGTACCAACTTTCTCGGTTATACATTCCCCAGAAGGTAGTTGCAGGTAGAAATTTTAGATTGTTTTTTTCTGCATGTAATAATCGCGCTTGTGGATCAAATTGAGTAATGTTTGGATCTTCTTGTACTTGATTGTGACAGCTTGTACAAGCAAAATACTTACTGATGAAAGGAGACATCTTTCCATCAGGCCCAACAGTTCGTCCATTAAACACTAATTCTTTTCCTCTCTCTATTTGCTCCTTAGCAGCATTGGGACGGTAATGAGATTTTGGAGAATCGTTCAACTCTATGAGCACATCACTTAATTTTCTATCCTTAGAAAGGTTTATTTTAGAAAAATTGAAACCCATCCAGCTGAATGATAAGAAGGATACCAATACTATCGCAACTGATTTTAAGTTTTTCATCTTACTTATACTTTTTACCTTTCAATTGAAAATCCCTGCTGATGTTGAATCCAAAGTAGACATCTCCTTCGAAAAAATCCTGACGAGTTTCAGAAATAAAAAATTTGTCGATCATACCTTGAGAGTTGGAGACATGTAGTTGGAAAACATGACTTTTGGTTTGTATATCAAATCCCAAAGAAAGGGAGTTTGTGAACTGATCGCCCAACTGGTCAGGTAAAACATAATAGTATTCTGCTTGGAAAGAAATAATTTTCGATAGTTGATACCTGGTAGCAGCTCCAATAGCAAACAGGTCGTTTTTTTCAGCTTTTGTGTCTACTAGGTTTTTATGGATGAAAGTGGGCATTATTTGAGCAGAGAACGCATCACAAAATTTTCGAGCAATCATCAATTGGTGCCCATAAGTCATCCGATTAGCTATGTCGTATTCTTCGCCAGGATTATCTGGGAAATCAGCAGTTCTGATGGCAAAATTACTTTGCCATGTCATGGTTATTGGCATTTCTCTGGCTCCGACAGATTGTCTTAATAATTTGTATTTGGCAAAGCCATCTACCGTCTTCTCAAAAGAGCTTCTTCCTATTCCTATTGTAAATCGGTCCGTAACACCATAATCAAGTCCTAATCGAATACTAGCTTCATCTAAACCGAAAAAATTATTGATTCCTTGAGATATTAATCCAAAACGATGAGAAATAATAAATTTCAACTGTCCTTCCTCGTTTGTCTCTACTGATTGTCCGTTGACAATTCGCGTATCTTTAAACGTTTCACTACTGTATTCTGTTGTTTCTTGAGCAATCATCGATGTGCCACAAAGCAAAAGAAGTATTCCAAAGCCAAAATTTTTCATCTTTTATTAATTATTTGGTGCACCTGCATTTAACCACGACTCTATTTTCTTGATTTCACAATCTGGAAGAGGACCACTAGCAGGCATATCTTTTTTAATCACAACACGTTCTCTAATTTTATCACCGTTATCAATTTTATCTTTAATTCCTTGATAACTTGTAAAATCTCCTTCACTAAAACCACTAACATGACAGCCTGATATTGCACAATTTGCTGCAATTATGGGATTGATGTCGATACTAAATGACATGGAATCAGTAGTGCAAACTTCTGAAGTGTCTTTTGGAAATAATTCTTCTTTATTTTCAGATTCGCATGAAGTGAATAAAAAGGGCAATAAGATAATTGCCAAAAGAATAAAAGATATGCGCATATAGAATGGTATTACCTAAGTTTAAATACGTATTTACAGGTGAAAGATAGACAAAAAAGTGGATTTCTGAATGATACTAAAGAAACCAACTTACTCAATTTTCGCTTCTGGTAAATCTATATTAAGTTGAAATAAATCACAAAGTATTATAGATAGTTGAGTGGAATCATGCCGCAAACAATTGGTATTTAAATAAAGTACTGGCAGTTTTATAATTTTTGAACCAAATTTTTGGTCGCCACTTTTAACAATTCAGCTTGACGACTTTCTATTCCTTTTAAATATCGTGCGACTTCTTTTTGTCCTATTTCTTCGAGTTCAGCCTTCAGCTGTTTCACTACTGGAGAAAACTCCATTTATTATTGCCACAATTTCTATTGATTTGATTGAATTGTTGATTTCTTTGAATTGTTTGTCAGAAAGAGGAAATTCTTTATTGATCTCAATTCGATTCAACTGCCACCTCCAGGTTGGATTTTTCTCTGGCTCAGGTGTTACTATATAGATATGAACGGCAAGAATAATAACCAATAGAGCGAATATAGATCCTAACCAGATTGCTATTTTTTTGAAAAAGTAAAGGCCTAAAGATAATTCTTTAGGCCTGCAAATAATTATTAATAAGGATTTTAATCTAGTGTGATTCTTCCTAATGATAGCTTTTTGCCTTTCTGACCTACAATGTATATTTCATCACCAGACTCAAACTGCTTAGAGACTTTTGGACGCAACAAGGTGCCTACCTCTTTAGCATTAAACAATGCAGACTTCCGTTGCTTGCCATCTTCATTTACAGTTACTACTACTGCTACAGCCTTTTTTTGGCCGGTGAACGGTTTCATTTTGGATCTTTCGTTGATAGCTAAGTTTTTAATATTGTCGTTAAAGATAAAAAAAGCTTTATCATCATTTAAGCCTAACACGTATGAGGAGAACATAGAGGTAGACGATTTTTGATATTTTGGAATTTTAATATTTTCAACAATTTGACCTTCTGGATTTACAAAGACCATAATGATATCATTGTCATAATAAGTATAAGTGGTTCTCATATGACCATTTGCATCCGTGTAGGTGCTTACAACTACATAGCTTTGTTCAGCTATAAAAGTAATGCTACCATCATTTGCAATGGTTAGATTTCTTAATTCATAATTAACTAAACCTACATCCTTTCCTTTTTCTGCCTTTTTTTCGGTTTTTTTCTCGTGTTTCTCGGACATCCCTTCCGTGATAAAGTTTAGCGGAAATTCTTTAAAGCTACTAGCTTCCACTTGCTGAGTATTTCCATCAATTCGTAAATAAAAAGTCCCACTAACCTTATAAATATCTTTACCATATAACCCTCCAACTATGATATCATCATTATCGGTGAGTGATAACGTCATCTGATCTATGTATTTATCTTTAATGATAAGCGGATACTGAACGATTTCTTCGCCTAAATCCGTGTATGCATAAAGCTGAAACTCTTGTTTATTGCTAGATCTAACTCGCTTTTCAGGGATGACATTTCCTAAAACAAATACATTTCCATTATTGCTGATTTCCATTTTCTTCAGGACGAAATTATCATCAGGAAACTCTAGTTCATCTAATTTTTCCCAAAGCAATTTGAAATTTTTATCGAATACTTTAATTCCTACTTGCTGCTTACTGTATTTTCCTTCTCTAGGATTGATGTAGTTCACTAAAATATACTCATCATTCTGAGAAACCGCCACATTAAAATTTCCTCTATTTCGTCTTCCATTATTTCCAAAATCAATTTGAGCTAACTGAGTCGTTTTAGACTTTAGCGTCATTGATTTTTTATCAATTTCTTGAACATATAAAGTTTTTTTATCTGTTTTTTTATCTGTTACATACGTGAAAGCATATAAGTTTTCTCCCAATTGTGTGACTTGTTCTAGAGATTTATTGGAGATATTCTCATCCAATTTGATGATGGAAGACTTTCTGAGCTTCATCGTTTTATTGTCATAAGCCAATAACTCAATTTTAGTTGCATCTCCACGACTCGCATATTCTTGTAAAGCATAGATATTCTCGGAGTCTTTACCGACAATTCCTTCAAAGGAACTTTGTTTTGTACTTTTTATTTCTGGCCCCCACACGGTTTTTAAATTCGAAATATTGACTTGCGAAATTGCGGCGAATTGGAAAGAAAGCCCTACTAGGGCTAGAGAAAGTAATTTTTTCATTTTTAGGTTTTATGGTTTGAATTTCAATGATAATTAAAAAAGTGTTAAAAACTACTCTTTTAAGAAATAAGTTGAATGACTTAGAGTAAAGTAATGGAGATTGGCAAGGTGGGATTCAAGTCATTTGAGATGGTTTGATTTAACGTTTTATTGCTTGTTGAGTTTAAGTCGTTATATTTACAAGGAACCTAAAACTTTTTTCATGATACGATACTTTAGAATTTCAATGGTAGTTCTAATAGTTTTGAGCTATGCAAAGGCATATGGTCAGAATAATTATCTTCTAGGAAGTTTACAAGTCAATAATATGTTAGACAATAGTACCTATCCTTCTGATATTGGATTTCATTACGCCAGTCAAGTTTCTTTAGGTGCTCAAGTTCCATTGTTTGTTAATCCAATAACCTCCAAAGAGCAGTTTTCTTTAGAGATGGGAATTGGGAAATTGGTGAATTCTATGTATTTCAAAAGCACTAAAAATATGGGTAGTGGTGGAGTGGTAGATGGATTTTTGATTAAAGCGGAGCCTATTTTAAACATTTATGAGAATAAATCAAAAACCTTATTATTTCAAGCTAGCGTCAATAATGTCTAGTATTTATTTCCCAAATATGAATCTGATACCAGCATATTTGGTATTAATTCCAAAAAATTGATAATGAGTTAAATGATGCGAATCATAGCAAAAAGCCCAACCTCTAAAAAGAAGTTGGGCTTACTTAATATCATAAATAGAATTACTCTTCGCCTTTTATAAGTGTAAATAGTCTATCCCATCTAACCTTATCAAACCCTGTTCGGTTTGGGTCTAATGATAACCACACAAAAACAGCTTTCCCTACGATATGATCTTCTGGCACAAAGCCCCAAAAACGACTATCTTGAGAGTTATGCCTGTTGTCTCCCATCATCCAATAGTAGTCCATTTTAAAGGTGTAAGTGTTTGAAAGACTACCATTAATATAGATTCCTTTTCCTTTTATCTGAAGGTCGTTGCCCTCATAAACCTGAATGATTCGTCTGTAAATGGGCAAATTCTGTACAGTTAATTCAACAGTCTCTCCTGCTTTAGGAATTGTCAATGGACCAAAATTATCTTCCGTCCAATCATAACCTTTTGCATTGGGATAAATTAAATTCTTACCATATTTCCCATCAGAATAGTATCCTTTTGGTTTGTTGATCGGCTCTACTTGTTTTACATGTGGTAGAGCTTCAATGCGTGCTTTATTTTCATCAGTCAATAGCATAAAATAAAGGCCTGGTCCATCCATTCGGTATTCAGTAATCTCCCAATCGAGCAGTTGTTTTGGAGCAAACCCAGTTCCATCCGTTTTAACTAAATAACTAAATTGAACGCCAAATGCCTGATATGCTTCTTTATCGTTTACAAATAATTGTGTGTTTCTCACTTCAATTTTATCACCTGGGATACCAACACATCTTTTGATATAATTCTCTCGTTTATCCACAGGTCTGGCCACGATGTCAAATTGTTGTTCCAAGGTTTGTCTGCCATAATCTCTTTCCAACTGATAAAATGTTCGATCTTGGTGTTGAACTACAACTGTGTCCCCTGCAGGAAAGTTAAAAACTACAGCATCATTTCGCTCCACTTTTCCAAATTCAAATACTCTGTGATAAGGGAATTTAATCCATTCTATATATGATTTAGTTTTCTCAGTTCCAGGCATGGTATGGTGCGCAAAAGGGAAAAAGATAGGGGTATTCGGAACCCTTGAGCCATAGCTTACTTTACTTACGAACAAGAAATCACCCACCAAAAGTGACTTTTCCATTGAAGACGTCGGAATGGTAAAAGCTTCGATGTAAAATGCACGAATTATTGTAGCTAAAATCACTGCAAAACTAATGGCATCTGCCCATTCTCGGCTTTTAGGTTTTGTCCAACGATGAACCACTTCATGTCCTCGCCATTTGTATTCTTCTTTACTTCCTAAAAGGTATAAATAGACGGGCGCACCCACTACCATTGCTACGTGCTTTTGAAATTCAAAAATTCCAAACCGCTTCAACAGCTCTGTAATAATACCTATCCAAATGATGAAGCCAACAAATGGAATGTAGTAAACAACTAACCACCACCAAGGCTTTTCCACCAACTTAATTGCGAGATAAGTACCATAGAAAGGAACCAAGGCTTTCCATGGCTCTAATCCTGCCTTTTTGAAAACCAAGTATAAACCAACGTGGCTGGCTAGAAAATAAATTATGGCTAGAATAGTAGCCAACTCAATGCTTATCAACATAATATTAGATTTTCAATACATCATTCATGGTAAAAACACCATGTTTATTTATTATAAATTCTGCAGCTATAATAGCACCCAAAGCAAATCCGTCTCTATTGTGTGCAGTGTGCTTGATTGCAATTTCATCTATGGCTGATTGATACCTCACTTCATGCGTACCTGGAACATTCGGAGTTCGAACTGCAGCAATTTTTAATTCGCTATCACTAGCTTCATCCAATTTCCAGTTGGTTAAATTAGAATAATTCTCTAAAATACCTTCCGCTATTGTAATGGCTGTTCCACTTGGGGCATCTAGTTTCTCAGTATGGTGAATTTCTTCAACCTCCACTTTGTAATCTGAATGTGGCTGCATCAGCTTTGCCAACTGCTTGTTGAGAGCAAAGAATAAGTTCACGCCAACACTAAAATTGGTGGCTGCTAAAAATGCAGAATCATTTTCTAGGCAAGCTTTTTTTAGAGAATTGTACTTGTCATACCATCCCGTAGTTCCTATAATTACTGGCAATTGGGCCTCAATGCACTTTTTGATGTGTGTCTCCGCCAGTTCTGGTCGGCTAAACTCAATAGCAACATCAGCGGCTTTCAATTTATTGGTAGTTATTGATGCAGCATTCTCAGAATTGATTCTCAATACTACCTCATGACCTCGATCTTTTGCTAATCGTTCAATGGTTTTACCCATTTTTCCATATCCGTAAAGCGCAATTTTCATAGTGAATGTAAAGTTAGAATAAGCGTTTTAAAATTGAAGAATTTTTACATTACAGGTGCTTAATCCTTTTCAATGGTTATTTTTTCAATCTGAGGTTAATTTGAACTCCAGGCATATATGCTCTAGAAAATGGATCATAGTTTACTCTTGGACGTATTGAAGCAGATAAATCTTCACTAACATCAAAATAAAATAAATGGGCATCAACTGCTGCATCTACAATGTTTAGGATGTAACTAAATCCTGCCAAAACGAATAACAGATCTCTGTTTTTTCGATGGTATTCAATAAGGGTCAATAAATTTTGATCGCTGTATACACCGGTATATTTTGAATCTATTGTAGTGGAGTCATTATCGACTCTGCTAACATAAGCAGATTTGAATTCTCTAAATCGATCACGTTGGTCAAAAGCGAAGTACAAACTAGCCCCAATAGCTCCATATACTAAAGGCACTTTCCAATATTTCTTGTTGTAGATTTGACCAGCTCCAGGGAGTATTGCGGAAAGCATGGCGGCTTTCTTTGGAGAATGATTCAAGAACATAGAATCCACAATAGTGGTGTCACTTTGTGCTTTCAACTGTATAGAAGAAAGAAATAAGGTAAAACCAAATAAATATATGGATAAGTACTTCAAAGGCTGGATTTACAAATCTAAAAGTTCCATGATGCGCAGTAAATGGTCTTGTGACTCAAAAGGAATAATGATCTTTCCTGTTTCTACTCCTTGACGTTGCAACTTAACTGTAGTTTGAAAAAACTCCGATAAATCAGCTTTCATCTTTTGTTCATGAAACGATAATGGCACAGAAACCGCCTTCTTGACAGGAGCAGATGGTTTTCTTTCCTTTACCAACTCTTCTGTTTGTCGTACGGATAATTCGTTTTTTAGTATTTCATTAAACATATTGAGTTGGGTAGCTGTATCCTTTGCATTAATCAAAGCTCTAGCGTGTCCCATACTAATGGTTCTGTCTATGATGGCATTCTGTATTTCAGCAGGAAGCTTTAATAATCTTAAGTAGTTAGCAACTGTACTTCTTTTTTTACCTACTCTTTGAGAAAGTTCTTCTTGAGTAAGATTACACTCATCTACCAAACGTTGATAACTAATTGCAACTTCAATGGCGTCCAAATCTGCCCGTTGAATATTTTCAACCAATGCCATTTCAAGCATTTCTTGGTCATTCGCAATTCGGATATACGCAGGAATTTCCTCCAAACCAGCTAACTGAGAAGCTCTGAAACGACGCTCACCAGAGATTAGTTGATACTTGTTATAACCTAACTTTCTTACTGTAACTGGCTGTATAATACCCAATTCGGCAATAGATTGAGACAGGTCGTTTAACGCTTCTTCTTCAAATTTTGTACGAGGTTGGAACGGATTGGCCTCAATCATTCCAATCGACAATAAAGCCACAGATCCAGCCGCCTCGGTTACATCTTCTCGTGTTAATTTTTTGCTGTTAGTGATGTCTGTATCATCATTTTCTAACAATGCACTTAAACCTCTACCCAATACTCTTTTCTTACTCATCCTCTAAATTAATTACCTTTTCAGATTCACTAATTTTAGTTAAATTATTGTTCTGCAAAATTTCGCGTGCTAAATTAAGATAATTGACCGCACCTTTACACGTTGCATCGTGCATGATAATGGTTTCTCCGTAGCTAGGCGCTTCTCCTAATTTAGTATTTCGTTGAATAATGGTATCAAAAACCATCTGTTGGAAATGGGTTTTAACTTCTTCAACAACTTGATTAGAAAGTCTTAGTCGGATGTCATACATGGTCAATAACAATCCTTCAATTTCTAAATCAGTGTTCAATCTTGATTGAACAATTTTAATGGTATTTAACAATTTTCCTAAACCTTCCAAAGCAAAGTATTCACACTGAACAGGAATAATTACAGAGTCAGCCGCAGAGAGCGCATTCAAAGTAATCAAACCCAAAGAAGGAGAACAGTCGATAATGATAAAATCGTAATCGTCTTTAATTTTTGATAAAGCCAATCGCATCATTTTCTCCCGGTTAGGAAGGTTTATCATTTCAATTTCGGCACCTACTAAATCGATATGACCAGGTAACAAATATAAGTTTGGAGATTTGGTAGCTAGAATGATGTCTTTTGCTTCCACATCATTAACCAAGCATTCATAAATGCTTGTTTTTACATTCTTTGGATCAAAACCAACACCAGAGGTGGCATTTGCTTGAGGATCTGCATCAACGATTAGTACTTTTCGCTCTAATACACCTAGTGCAGCTGCAAGGTTAATCGAAGTAGTGGTTTTTCCAACTCCTCCTTTTTGGTTGGCGATTGCAATAATTTTACCCATTCTATCTATTGAAAAAAATTAAATTTCTATTGTTGCTCCAATTGACATTAATTGAAGGTTCACTCCTTTACTATTGAAGTCTTTGATGGCTTTTTCTCCATCTAACTTTATTGGCGAAAAAGTATCGTAGTGCATACCGATAACCTCATTACACCCTACAAAACCTGCTGCTGTGATGGCATCTTTAACACCCATGGTAAAATTGTCACCAATTGGTAAAAATGCTAAATCTATTTGATCATAGTCACCAATTAATTTCATCTCGTTACTCAATGCAGTATCACCTGCATAATAAATACTTTTACCTCCAGATTTGATGATGTAACCATTGGGGTTTCCACCATAGCTACCATCAGGCAAGCTACTAGAGTGTGCTGCAAAAACACTTTTTATCGTTCCAAACTCAAAGGCAAATTTACCTCCTGTATTCATCGCATGAACGTTTTCAATTCCCATTTTAGAGCACCACTGAATGATTTCAAAATTAGAGATCACTTTTGCGTTGGTTCGCTTAGCGATGTATTCTAAATCAGCAACATGGTCTGAATGTCCATGAGAGACAACAATATAATCAGCAGAAATACTATCAATATTTATGTCGCGCGCTAATTCATTTGGTCGAATAAACGGATCAAACAAAATAGAGCAATTGTTGGTTTTAACTCCAAAGCAAGAATGGCCATAATAAGTAATTGTCATGAATCGTTGGAATTTTGGTCGTTCAAATAATCAAAAATAACCGCAAAAATGGGCTTAAATGCTTTATTTTGCGCCATATTTAATGTGCGTGTTTGCTCTTTCGAAATTACCATTTTTATGGTGGTTTATTTCCAATTGTTAACAACATTTTTTGAACAGTTTTTTGTTAAAAGATAACCCATGATTACTATTATTTCAGCATCAAATCGAAAGGGAAATATGACCCAGTTTTTTGCAAATTATTGCAAGAATCAGCTAGAAGAAAGAGGGGAAGAGGTCAAACTTTTTTGTTTGGATGAGTTGCCCAATCGAATAGATTTAGATGAGGTCTACAATTATGAACACTCCATTTTTACTGAGATTGCTCAACATTATATCATTCCTTGCGACAAATTATTTTTTGTTGTTCCAGAATACAATGGTAGTATTCCAGGGATTCTCAAGTTATTTATGGATGCGATAAAACCAGAATTTTATGCGGGTAAAAAGGCCGCTTTATTGGGAATTGCTGCTGGTAGAGCAGGAAACTTAAGAGGGATGGACCATCTGACAGATATTTTGCATTATTTGCAAGTAGAGGTGATGGCGCTGAAACTTCCAGTGTCTAAAATTTATGATATCTTAGGCGAGCAGGGGGTAGTAGAAGATAAAAATACACAAGAAGCGATCAATCAACAATTAGAAAAATTTATAAACTATTAAATCGATGAACACTATGCTTTTAACAAGTTTTTTTTCAGGAATGGATGACGAATGTGGAATCCTAATTATTAAGATTGCTTTTTCTTTGTTTTTAGGAATTCTTTTCCTTCAATCTGGTTTGGATAAAGTATTTAACTATAAAGATAATTTAGAGTGGTTAAAAGGGCATTTTGCACAATCTCCTTTAGCTAAGATAGTTCCATTTATGGTGTTAAAAATTACCATTTTAGAGGTTTTGGCAGGTGCATTTAGCTTGTTAGGTGTTTATGGATCAATCGTTCAGAATGATATTTTTTTAGAAATTGGATTAATCATTTCTGCAGGTTCTTTAATTGCTCTCTTTTTTGGTCAGCGCATGGCGAAAGATTATGCAGGAGCAGGGGGATTAGTTCCTTATTTTATTGTAACCATACTCGGAATGGTTTTTATGATGGCGGTTTAAATCAACGGTATCGATATCATCCAACAACCAAATTCAGGTTGTTTTATAATTAGGATTACTTTAGGAATTTGATAAATAGTCACCAAATTATCGAATGAAAGTGTGATGCTATTTATTCTTTTAATCTAAAACACTTCTTTACATTGAGGTAGTGAGAAGGCAGTATAAAAGAAAGGTTGAACAATTTATTGTTCAACCTTTCTTTATGTATATATAATTTTGAAAATTAACTGTCTAAGTCTTCAAAATTAACATCCGTAAATTCTGATTGAATTTTCTCTACTACTTCTTCTCCTTGTTCTAGTTTTAACGCTTTTATTTTATCGATAGCTTCAGTCAAGCTATCAGTAAACTTTTCGAAGTCTTCTTTGTAAAGAAACAATTTGTGCTTTTCGTAAAAGAATTTGCCATTATCTGCATTAAATCTTCTTTTACTTTCAGTAACAGTTAGATAGTAATCATCATTTTTAGTTGATTTTACGTCAAAAAAATACGTTCTTTTTCCTGCCCTTACTGCTTTTGAAAATACTTCGTCTTCTCTTGATCCCTGCTCCTTGTCGTAATTTTCTTTTCCTTCCATCTTCTTGACAATTTGTTCTTAGAATTACAATTTTAAAGTGTTTCCAACAAAACTAAATAAAATATATTTAATCTAACTTCCAACGATAGTAAGATTTTTAGCTGTTTTTCAAGAAAAAAAATATCAGAGAATAATGTCTAATAGCTCAAGCAATAATCTTAATTCAAGGCCGTCTTCTGATCTTCTAGTAATTGACGCTCATAGATATCAAAGTATAAACCTTTTGCTTCAATTAGTTGATTGTGCGTTCCTTCTTCGGCAATTCGGCCTTCGTCTAGTACAATGATTTTGTTCGCATTTTTTACTGAGGATACCCGATGACTAATGATGATGCAAGTACTCTGCTTTCCAATTCTGTCTAAACTGCTTAAAATTTTCTCTTCTGTTTCTGTGTCTACGGCTGACAAACAATCATCAAAAATCATCAATTTCGGTTTTTTGATAATGGCACGTGCTATAGAAATACGTTGCTTTTGTCCTCCTGAAAGAGTGATTCCTCGCTCACCCAGAATGGTTTCAAACTGCTTTGGAAAATCCATTATATTGTCATAGATGGCAGCATCTTTTGCCGCTTGTTCAATTTTTTCAAAGGGAGGCATTTCCTCACTGTAACCAAATGCTATATTGTTGGCAATATTGTCTGAAAATAGAAAAACTTCTTGCGGAACATAACCGGTGTTTCCTCTCAAAGCATTCAAGTCTAGCTCTTTTAAGTTAATTCCATCCATATATACACTTCCAGATGTCGGGTCATAAAGTCTGCACACCAAATCAGCAATAGTCGATTTACCTGAACCAGTTCGTCCTATAATTGCAAGTGTTTCCCCTGGGCTCACCTTAAAATTAATGCCATCTAAAGCTTTTGTACCCGAATCGGGATAAACGAATCCTACATTTTTAAATTCAATTTCCCCTTTCATGTTTTGTAGTGGAGTTGTTCCGCTTACAATCTCAGGTTTGGTTTCTAAAAACTCATTAATTCTTCTTTGAGATGCCGCTGCACGTTGCACTAGAGAAGTTACCCAACCTAAGGCAGTAACTGGCCAAGTGAGCATATTGACATAAATAACAAATTCAGCAATATTTCCTGGAGATATTGGAGGAGGAACACCCGCTTCTATAGCTTCTATGTATATTTTTGATCCAATATAAATAGTAAAAATCGTGCTTAAGCCGATTAACAAGGTCATAATGGGCATGAATAAAGCTTCTGTTTTTACAAGGTCTAGATTTTTCTCTTTGTAAGTGGTCGCGGCTTTGTCTAAGGCTTGATTAGCGTAGTCTTCTTTTACAAAAGATTTTAAAATTCGAATTCCTGAGAAAGTTTCTTGAGCAAGCGTTGATAAATTAGACAATTGAGCTTGTACAGCTTCACTCTTTTTATTAATTACATTACTTACATAATAAATCAAAACTGAAAGCACAGGAAGCGGAGCCAATGCGTATAAGGTCAGTTTTACATTGATACTCAACATTACAGAAATAACAAAGATGAATAATGTCACCAAGTTGATACTATACATAATGCCTGGCCCAAGATAGTTTCTAGTACGACTGACATCTTCACTGATACGGTTCATAATGTCTCCAGTGTTGTTGCGCTTGTAAAAAGGCATGCTTAGTTCTTGGTAGTGCGCATATACCTCATTCTTTAAGTCAAATTCTATCAATCGACTCATGATTATAATGGTCTGGCGGGTAAAAAAGGTAAAAAGGCCTTTCAATAATGCCATCACCATAACTAAAACGGCAAAGAATATTAAACTTTTAGTTAAATCCATATCCTTGGTGAAGGCGGCAATCCAAGGCATATCCCCATTGTTAACTACTTCTTCTTTGCTGATAAAACGAGCTACCTGATCAAAGGCTTCACGGATTATTTGGGGTGGATAAATCGCAAAAACATTCGAGATGGCTACGAATATAATCCCTAGTCCTAATCGCCATTTATACTTTAGGAGATACTTATTTAGATACTTTAAAGAATTCATAAATTGTGCACTTTACGCCCGTTCTAAACAAAATTTTAATACTATTTTTGCAATCGAATTTTGTAGACGGCAACGCCTGCAAAAGTACCTAATATCTTTAGGTTTATTAGCAAGTGATAATGTTAACTTTAATAGAATGAATGAAGTAATTGATATCAAAGAAACTAAGCTAGCAGAGAATCCTGTGATTAGCAACATGGTCACTTACGACCACGAACAAGTTGTATTTTGTCAAGACAATGCAACTGGTTTAAAAGCAATTATTGCCATACACAATACCACATTAGGTCCAGCATTAGGAGGAACTAGAATGTGGAATTACAAGAATGAAGTAGAAGCGTTGAACGATGTTTTGCGTTTATCAAGAGGGATGACTTACAAAGCGGCTATCACTGGTCTAAATTTAGGTGGTGGAAAAGCGGTAATTATCGGAGATTCTTACACTCAAAAATCTGAAGCTTTATTCAGAAGATTTGGAAAGTTTGTAAATAGCTTAAGCGGTAAATATATCACTGCAGAAGATGTGGGTATTAGCCCAAGTGATATGGAGTGGGTAAAAATGGAAACGGACCACGTAGCTGGAGTTCCTGTATCATTAGGTGGTAGTGGAGATCCATCTCCTGTTACTGCTTATGGTGTTTATATGGGGATTAAAGCAGGTGCAAAAGAAATGTACGGTAATGATTCATTGACCGGAAAGAAAGTATTGGTTCAAGGAATTGGGCATGTTGGCGAGGTATTGGTAAAATATTTATCAGAAGAAAATGCAAAAGTATACATCACCGATATCAACGAACAGAGACTTGCAGATGTAGCTAATAAATACGGCGCTGAAGTAGTTTTAGGTGATTCTATCTATGATTTAGATATTGACATTTATTCTCCATGTGCTTTAGGAGCAACTGTAAACTCAAACACTATTCCTCGGTTGAAGTGTGCGATCATTGCAGGTGCAGCGAACAATCAATTAGAGAATGAAGTGATTCACGGTGCTGAGTTGATTAAGAAAGGAATTTTATATGCTCCTGACTTCTTAATTAATGCTGGTGGACTGATCAATGTGAATAGAGAAGTAGCTAATTATGGTGAAGATAGAGCAATGGAATTGACTCAGAATATCTATAACACCACATTAGATATCTTCAAGAGAGCGATTAAAGAAAATATACCAACTTATGCTGCAGCCAATAAATTAGCTGAAGAGCGAATTAAAGCAGTAGGTAAGATTAAACAAGTAAGATAAATACACATATTTCCAAAGACGTTCTTTAAATGTTGAATAGACGAATTTTACGAGTAAAAGTAATGCAGGCTTTATATGCCTTTTTTCAATCTAGTAGCACTGAGCTCTCGAAAGGGGAAAAGGAGTTGTTTTTAAGTATAGAGCGCATGTACGACCTTTATCTTTATTTCCTGCTTTTGCCAATTGAATTGGCAGAATTAGCAGAAGCACAGCAAGTGGAGGCAAAGAATAAGGCATTGCCAACGGATGAAGATTTAAATCCGAATAGGACATTCGTTGACAATGAAATCATTCGTCAATTGAGAGAGAATGAAACCATTCAGTCTGCATTCAAGAGTCACAAGATTTCTTGGGCAGCTGATCGTGATGATTTGAAGCGCTTGTTAAAAGAATTAAGAGCGACTCCATTGTTTCAAAATTATATGCATTCAGAGGAAAAGGGTTTCGATAGAGACCGAAAATTTCTAATGGATTTTTATAAAGAAATCGTGTCTGAGTCAGAAATGCTTCAGAACCTATTTCATGAGCGCAGCATATACTGGGATCATGATGATGTAGATTTTGCTATTTCAATGGCATTGAAACATATGAAGAAAATTAAGTCAGAAACTAGCGCTGGTGGAAACCTTATGGCGATGTTTAAGGATGATTTGGATGATCGTGATTTTGTCAAGAATCTTTTTCGAAAAACCATTATTAACAATAATGAGAATACGAAACTGATTGAAGAAAAAACAAAGAATTGGGATGTAGAGCGAATTGCTGTATTGGATGTATTGTGCATGAAAATGGCCATTACAGAACTAACAGAATTTTCAAGTATTCCAATTAAAGTAACCTTGAATGAATACATTGAAGTATCTAAATTATTTAGTTCTCCAAAAAGTAAAGTGTTCATTAATGGTATTTTAGATAAGTTGGTTGCCGATTTTAAGGAAGCAAAAAAAATAAGAAAAGTAGGACGAGGCTTAATGGAATAAGCCCCAAAAATTAAAAGTATGAAAAGAGTATTTTATTTAGCAAGTGTAGCAGCACTTATTGGATTTTCAGCATGTAATCAAGCAGAAAAAACCCCAGAAGAACCAGCAATTTCAACCGATGTAATCAATATTCCTTCTGATGAGGATAATGAAGAAGCTGCCAAGCAATTAGCTGCTTTTGAGTTTGAGAGTATAGTTTATGAATTTGGTGAAATTACACAAGGAGAGAAAGTGCAAACCACTTTTAAATTTACAAACTCTGGAGAATCCGATTTAATTATCTCTGATGCTAAAGGTAGTTGTGGTTGTACGGTGCCGATTTATCCTAAGAACCCAATTGCTCCCGGCGAAACAGGAGAAATTGAAGTAGTATTTGATAGTGAAGGTAAAATGGGTCAACAAAATAAAACGGTGACTTTAATTGCGAACACAAAACCTAATACTACAGTATTGGCTTTGAAAGGAAATGTATTAACTCCAGAAACGAAATAACATGAATTTATTGACAATCTTATTAATGTCTCCTGCCAAAGAAGGAGAAAACCCTATCATGTCATTTTTACCACTGATTTTGATAATCATAGTGTTCTATTTCTTTATGATTAGACCACAAATGAAAAAACAAAAAGAGCAACGTAAATTCAGAGAGAATTTAGCCAAGGGACAAGAAGTAGTTACCATCGGTGGAATTCATGGAAAAGTAGCTGAAATTAAAGAAACTACAATTGTTGTAGATGCAGGAAATGGGTTGAAATTAACCATTGAAAAAGCGGCTGTTTCTCCAGACTTTTCAGGAGTAGCTATGGGTGCGAAATAATGTCTATCTTCATTCTTTGAAAGAAAGAAAATAGAACAAATTGAAAATACTAGTAAGGAAAATATTTATCGAGAAGGACGCAAATGGTAAAAACCGTTTGAAGAAGAAGATAAGTATTTTCCTTTTTTGTTTGATTTCAGCTTCTCTTTTTTGGTTGTTGAATGCGCTTTCCAAAGACTTAACTTTGGGTATTGAATATAATTGTATTTATCAGCATTCCGACTCCTCTTTCGCTATTACGAATCAACCTCCCAAAAAAATAAAAGTATATACATATGGATCAGGTTTCAACCTGATTGGAGAGGCTCTATTCTGGAACAAAAAAGAATTAAGAATTGATGTAGATGAGTCCAACCTAGATCGAGATGGAAACCAAATTATTCCAACCAAAACGCTTGTCAATGAAATCAGTAATCAATTAGGCTCCAATATTAGTGTAGAAAGTATTTACCCTGAGTTTTTGACTATTCATATGCAACCCTTACAACGCAAAAAAGTAGCGGTTAAATTACGACATGAGCTATCATTTGCTCCACAAATACGATTAAAGGATTCCATAGTTTCTCAGCCTCAATTTGTTGAAATTTTTGGACCTTCCGACCAGTTGGACTCAATTAGATATGTAACCACTGAGTTGATCAAAGAAAACGACATTAAATCAGATTTTAAAACTTTTGCAAAACTGGAGTCGAATTTAGGCCCGTATATCAGAACCTTTCCTTCTTCAGTTGAGGTAGAGGTAAAAACCGAGCGATTTACCGAAAAAACTATTGAACTTCCGATCAAAGTAATTAACTTACCTGATGAAGTTCGGTTAAGAACACTTCCTGCAGCTGTAGAGATTAAAGTGTTGGTTTCTAATAGTATGTTTGAATTGCTGAAAGCTGATGATTTTACAGCATTTGTTGATTATGACCAAGCGAATAAGGAGATAAGTAAGCTGAAAGTTAGCGTCAAGCAAGAAGGAGTTGATGTGGAAATCATTAAAGTGAGTCCGGAAAAGGTTGAATATTTAATTAAGAAGTAATGTTAAAGGTTGGATTGACAGGTGGAATAGGGAGTGGTAAGTCTACTGTAAGTCAAGTTTTTATTAATTTGGGTGTTCCTGTTTTTAATTCTGATTTGGTGGCAAGGAATATCGTGAATACCAACTCTAAAGCCATAAAAAAAATAAAATCAGCCTTTGGTGAACATTTATACGATTCGGGAGAATTGGATCGTAAAGCATTGGCTGCTATCGTTTTTACAAATCCCGATGCATTGGAGCAATTGAACTCTATCGTTCATCCTTTAGTAGGTGAATCTTTCAATAAGTGGTGCGAGAAACATGCTTCTGCTCCATATATTATCAAGGAAGCCGCTATCTTGTTTGAGTCTGGAGCTCACCAAAACTTAGACCGAATCATCACTGTATACACAAAAAAGGAAGAGCGAATACGACGAATTATGGCTCGTGATAATGTCTCAGCTGAAGATGTTGAACATCGGATGAATAATCAATGGACCGATGAGACTCGCAATAAATTGGCGGATTTTATCATCATCAATGACGATAAGGATAAATTATTGCCTCAAGTGATGGAGTTGCATGAGGTATTGTTGAATATAGAATAATGAAAAAGGTTCTTTCTTCGTCCGCTATTCGCAGAGTGGATAAAAAAACAATGGAGAGGCTGTCCCTCTCTTCCCTCCAATTGATGGAAATTGCTGCTTTTAATCTATTTCAGTTTTTTTGTTCTCACTTTCAGTTTTATCAGACTTCAACTATTCATATTTTTTGTGGCAATGGCAATAATGGAGGCGATGGTTTAGTATTGGCCCGTATGCTGTTCAAGGCGAAATGGAAAGTAAAAGTTTATTATTTGCGATTTTCAAGTAAAGATTCCAATGAGTTTGCAGCTAATTTGAATCAACTTAATGAGATGAAAATTCCAATTGAGGAATTGAACGAAAATAGATTCGACCTTTCTATTCAACAATCAGATGTAGTGATTGATGCTTTGTTTGGTTCTGGTCTTAATCGGTCTGTTCAAGGTTTTGTTGGAAAAGTCATTGATATTTTGAATCAAAGTGAACACATCATTGCAATTGATATACCTTCAGGATTGATGGCCGCTGACAATCGAAATAATAGTCTGGAGCATGTAATTAAGGCTACAGCAACATTGTCCATCCAGGTGCCGAAACTATGTTTGTTTCAACCAACTTATGCTGAATATATTGGAGAATGGCATTTGATTGATATCGGTTTGGATCACATGGCAATAGAAGAAGAACAAACACCTTACTATTTTCTAGAACGATCCGATATTAAAAAATTGATTAAACCTTCCAAAACTTTTGCTCATAAAGGGACTAATGGTCATGGATTACTAATTTCTGGCAGCTTTGGTATGATGGGGGCTGCAGTACTTTCTGCAAATGCAGCTTTGCGTTCAGGAGTTGGATTACTCAGTATTCATACACCCAAATGTGGTGTAGAAATACTACAACAAGCAGTTCCACAAGCTATGGTGGAGGTGGATATACACCAGTATTTTACGACAATTATACAATCTGTTGAGCAATATAAAGGAATTGGAATTGGGCCAGGGTTAGGTCAAGCGGAGAATACTCAAAAGGCATTACATCATTTATTGCAACTAGCGATTCAGCCACTTGTAATCGATGCTGATGCATTAAATATCTTGGCTAGTCATCAAGATTGGCTTTCTTTGATTCCTAAAGGTAGTATTTTGACGCCGCATCCGGGCGAATTCAAGCGATTGGTAGGAGAGTGGAACAGTGATGAAGAGAAATTGGAAAAACTAAAAGAATTTTGTGGGAAGGTTAAATCTTACGTGATTTTAAAAGGTGCTTTCTCATGTTTATGTACTCCTGAAGGTTTGTTCTACTTTAATTCTACTGGCAATGAAGGAATGGCCAAAGGTGGCAGTGGAGATGTCTTAACTGGCATTCTTACCGCATTATTAGCGCAAGGGTATACCTCAGAATCAGCAGCCATGATTGGAATGATGGTTCATGGACTAGCCGGAGATATTGCAGCAGAATCTATAGGGAAAGTGAGCATGAATGCAATAGACCTTATCGAATTTTTACCACATGCATTCATGCAATTGAATGATTAGTCGATTTCGTACTCTAGTTTTACCGTAATTCTTGCAGTTTTATCTTTATCAGAAGTATTGAACGTTCCACCCCAAGAATATTCTTCGTTAGAGTTTTGCCCGGTTATTTGAAAGATTCCCATATTAGCGTTGCTAAGTTCTCCTAGTTTGGCACCAGAATTAGAAGCAATCATCTCCGCACGTGCACGCGCATCCTCAGTAGCTTTTTTAATCAATTCAATTTTTAAGTCGGCTAGTTTAGTGTAATAGTAGCGTGGTGATTGTGAATAAAATTGTACCCCTTTATTTAATAATTCAGTGACTTCCCTTGATATTCTTTCCACTTTTTCTACGTCAGTAGATTCTATTTTGATGGATTGAGAAAGTACATATCCTAAAAACTCTTGACCAATATATCGACCATCATTGGAGTATTTGGCTCTAGTATTTTCACCAGTATTGACTGCGTTGAACACGATGTTCTCCGCATCAATACCTTTACTCACTAAATAGTCGTGAACTGCTTTTTTATCTTCAGCCAGCGCAGCGTAAGCTACTTTTAGATTTTCATTCTCTTTTTGAAAATTCCCTTCCCAAACGATTAAGTCTGAGGTGAAATCTGTTTCACCTAGCCCTGTAATCGAGAGAACTTTACTTTTAGCATTTCTATTGACGAATGCGTCTCCTAACAAATAGGCCGCTGCGATAATCGCTACACCGAAGATTATCGCTGTTAATGTATTCTTCATCTTAAATATAGTTCTCTAAAATTCCCAAACCTTGTCTTAGAATAGTGATATTTCCATCACTCAAATCCACAACAGTTGAGGCTTCGTTGTTTCCAAAACCACCGTCAATAACAATGTCTACTTTGTCTTCATATTTTTCGTGAATCAATTCCGGATCTGTTGTGTACTCAATCACTTCATCGTCGTCGTGAATAGAGGTAGAGATTAATGGATTTCCATATTCGCTAACAATGGTTCTGGTAATTTTATTGTCTGGCACTCGTATTCCAATGGTTTTCTTTTTATTGTGAAATAGTTTTGGCACCGATTTATTAGCGGGTAAAATAAAGGTAAACGGACCAGGCAATGCTTTGTTTAGCAATTTGAAAATGGAGGTATCAAATTGTTGGGTATAGTCTGAAATATGGCTCAAGTTGTGAAACACAAAAGAGAAATCTGCTTTTTCTACTTTTACACCTTTGATTTGTGCTACTTTTTCTACTGCACTTCTGTTTAGAACATCACAGCCCAAGGCATAAACGGTATCGGTAGGGTAAATGATTAAGCCACCATCTTTCAGGCACTCTGTTATCAGTTTTAACTGTCTTGGATCAATGTTTTCGTCGTATAATTTAATAATCATAGTTCTAAAATTTTAGCAGGTAAAAATTACACTTTTCAAACGGATTCCCCAAAAGCCATTTTTGAGAATTAACTATTTTTTGGAGATGGTGTAGGATAACCTCAATTGTTATCAGTTTACTTTAGAAAATCTAATTTCGTTGGGTCTTGTCGCGTATCAAAAAGTCTAATGATTTCAATTCTGTCGTTCTTTTCTCTATAGAACAATGTGTTTTGTTTGGTTAAAACACTTTTTCGTATGCCATATTGCTCGTTTATAAGAGGAAACATTTGAGGGTCATTAAGAATTAAATCAATGTTTTCTTCTACTTTATTGATGAATCTTCTTGTAATTTGATTATTCCATCTGACTTGCAGATATTTTAAAATCGATTCAAAATCTTTCTCAGCATCAGGAGACCAAAAGATTTCTCTAGTCATTTACAAAGCGATTTCTCATTTCAATCATTACTTCATTATGACTTCTTCCTTGTCCATTCTCTAATTGTTCAACTCCATGTAATATTGCAGCTTGTTGCTCATCAGTAAGATTCTGCCATTCATTAACATCACTCTCACCATTGATGTAATTAACGAGGATGCCATAAGCTTCTTCCAAGGTTTTCCCTTTTAAAGCGTCCAACTTTCTAAATAAGTCAATTTTGATTTCAGCTGAATTCATTGAAATAAACTTTTTATAAAGATAAGGATTATTGATAATGGTTTTAAAGCAGTATCAAAATTTAGTCTTTAAGGAAAACGAAAACTTATTTATAGGGTAAAATATTCTACTTGCAACTAGCATTTGGACTTTGAATAAAATAATAGTCTTCTTTATTGACCTGAGCTAGTCTATTTTTAATGATTAAGAATTTTTCATTTTTAGCAGTTAAAAATTACACTTTTCAAACGGATTCCCCAAAAGCCATTTTTGAGAATTAACTATTTTTTGGAGATGGTGTAGGATAACCTCAATTGTTATCAGTTTACTTTAGAAAATCTAATTTCGTTGGGTCT